>Ga0316218_1000392_pt1 | contig 63100 bp, 53 predicted proteins | sample TBH18003metaG_FD_203634 | JGI IMG/M metagenome (GOLD analysis project Ga0316218, IMG submission 203634) | Freshwater microbial communities from Trout Bog Lake, Wisconsin, USA - TBH18003 | ecosystem: Environmental > Aquatic > Freshwater > Lake > Hypolimnion/Profundal zone | place: USA: Wisconsin... | reverse complement strand
CTGAAGCTGCAATAATAAAGGGTTTCAGGAGTAAATCTTTAAAAGGCAAAAGGGCTAACATTGCTGTTAACCCTCTTACTTACTAACCCATTAAATTCTTGCACTAAATTACAATAATGGGGCACATAGCAAAATAATTTTTTGTGACTGTTGATAAATTAATTGTACGACGCCTATCGTATATCGGCTAAATTTTAATTTTATAGAAATTGATTTTGACACATATTTTTTAAATTAAAATATAACATTTTTTCTTCTTTCTTTTTTGATAATCAAACACTTAAGAATAATACTTGTTGATTATTTAGAATAAATGATAACATAGTTTATAGATAATATTTAATTAAATGATCTTTTATTTGAAATTCTATTAAGAAAGAGTGGCATATAGTAAATGAAATTTATGAAAGATGCATTTTTTAAAATAGACACGTAAAAAAATAAATAAAGTTGCTTTTATTTTTTTTGTGAGCAGCTTTTTCTTATTTTGGGCGGTCGTATAACATTATCAACGGCATTTTTTACCAAAATTTTAAGCAACATGAGAAAAAAACTACTGATGGGTTTTTGTGCTCTGGTATTTGCAACTATTACCAGTCTCGCACAAACAACTGTTGTAACTGGAAAAGTTACAGATGACAAAGGGAAGCCGATTGAAGGTGCTTCCGTTGTTGACAAGAAAACTCAAAAAGGAACTTCAACTGATGAAAAGGGTATCTACTCCCTCAACGTAAAATCAGGTGCCACACTTATTATTAGTGGGGTTGGTTATGAAAGAAAAGAAGTAACACCTTCTAATGGTGTTGCAAGTATTTCTCTGAAACAATTGAGCCAGGATCTAAGCGAAGTGGTTGTTACCGCCTTAGGTATCAAACGCGATAAGAAGGCATTAGGTTACGGTGTGTCAACTGTTGCAAAAGATGAAATAGAATTGAGACCTGAAGCAGATGTTGCCAGAATTTTATCCGGTAAAGCACCTGGTTTAAATGTTCTGAATACAAGCGGTTTGAGCGGTAGCGGTACCAATATCAATATCAGAGGTATCAGTACCATTACAGGTAACTCACAACCATTATTTATTGTGGATGGTGTTCCTTTTGATGGTAGCACCAATGCACAGTCTAATTTTACTTACGGAAATCAGACCCCAAGCCGTTTCTTAGACTTGGATCCAAATACCATTGAAAGCTTAAACGTATTAAAAGGATTAAGCGCAACTACTTTATATGGTGAAGCAGGAAGAAACGGTGTTATCTTAATTACTACTAAAAATGGTTCTGCAGCAAAAACAAGAAAGAAAACAGAAATAACCATTTCTCAATCTTTCTTCAATACACAGGCTATTTTACCTGAATACAATACTAAATATGGTGGCGGTTATGATTTGAGTACAGGTATCGCCTTTTTCAGTAACTGGGGTGGTGCATTCACAAACCCTCCTTTAATGGTTCCACATCCTTATGACAGGGCCGCGTGGAATGCAGAATTGCCTCAGTTCAAAGGAGCGTTGTATGCATACAAATATTATCCAAGTGTACCTAACTTTTTCAGAACAGGTACTGTAAGCAACACTTCTATTAATGTTGCAGGGTCTACGCAAAACTTTAACTACAATGTTAGTTACAGTTATACAGACGATCAGGGTTATGTGATCGGTAACGGATTGAATAAAAATGTTTTTGGAATGGGTGGTAATGCCAAACTTTCCAATAAAGTAACCGTTAGCGGTACTTTCAACTATGCATTGACTGATCAAAAATCTCCTCCTACCAGTGATAGTTACGGAAACAATGCATCTAATGCATCTGTATTTGGTAACGTATTGTACACACCAACAGCGGTTGATTTGATGGGATTGCCTTATGAGCTTCCTACCGAACATTCTTCTATTTATTACAGAAATGGTAATGATATACAAAATCCACGTTGGACATTGTATAATTCATTTACCGGCGATAAAGTAAACAGAGTTTACGGTCAGATCGCTGTTAAGTACGAAGTATTGAAAGGATTGAATTTATCTTACAGAGTAGGGTACGATAATTATTCTGAATATAACTATTATGAACAAAACAAAGGTGGTATCTACCAGAACTTAGGTATCATGCGTACTTCAAACGGTACCAATAATATTTGGGATCATACCATATTTGCAAATTATACAAAAAGGGTATCTAATGACTTTGACCTGAATGTTGATGCAGGTTTTAATTCAAGAAGATATACGTATGATCAAACAGGTTTGACCAGCACACAGCAATTGGTGTATGGTATCATGAATCACAGCAATTTCGTTTCACATGTAACGGGTGCTGAAGATGGAAGCGGATTGAACTACACACAACAAACTTTAAGCCTCGGTGCTTTTGCACAAGGTACTTTGGGGTATAAGGATTATGCTTATTTAACTTTGGGTGGCCGTAACAGCTGGTCATCTACCGTAGAATCTGCTAACAGAAGCATTTTCTATCCGAGTGTAGCATTATCTTATATTCCAACATCATCCATTGAAGCTTTAAAGAACAGTAAGAATATCAATTATCTGAAATTAAGATTGGGTTATGCAACCAGCGCTAATTTCCCTAATCCTTATTCTACTCGTCCTGCATTATCTATTGCTACCAATGTATTTACCACCAACAGCGGAACCCAAGTGAATGTAAATTCACTCCCTTACGGTTTGGCAAATCCAAATCTGAAACCGGAGTTATTGGATGAAGTGGAAGCAGGTATCGAAGGAAGGTTCTTTAAAAGCAAATTGAGTGTGGATCTGACTTTATACAGCAGAACGTCTAATAACCAGATCTTGAACAGAGCTTTGGATCCTTCAACAGGTTATCAGTCAACTACCATCAATGCCGGTAATGTTGCCAATAAGGGTATTGAGTTGCAATTGGGTTATAATGTTATTGAAACCAAGGACTGGAAATGGCGTTTAGAAGCTTTATATAATTTAAATAAGAGCTTGGTAACAGGAATTCCAGGCGATATCGCACAAGTTAATATCTCAGGTTATTCAAATCAGGGAACTTTCGCAAAGAACGGATATGCATATGGTGTGATCATGGGTAACTATTGGCAAACAGATCCAAAAACTGGTCAAAGATTGGTTGGAGCTGACGGAAACTATGTAGTTTCAAATGATATTGCAGTGATCGCAGATCCTAATGCTTTATATAAAGTAACAGGAATAAGCACATTGACCTATAAAGCTTTCAGTTTCAGAATGCAATGGGATTATTCAGAAGGTGGTGATGTATTCTCCGGAACAGCAGGCGCTTTGTTAAGCCGCGGTGTAACAAAGGATACTGAATTCGACAGAGCATTACCTTTAATATTACCGGGTGTTAATGCTAATGGTCAAAAGAATAATATTCAGATATCTTCATCTCAGGTTTATTTCAGTAATGGTTTAGCGGGAACAAATGTGACTCAAACTGCAATTTTTGATGCAACGTTCATCAAATTAAGAGAAGCTTCTTTGTCATACAGATTGCCGGGTAAATATTTATCTAAAACACCTTTTGGTGATCTGACTTTTAGTTTGTCTGGTACCAATCTTTGGTATTATGCTCCAAACTTCCCTAAATATGTACATTACGATCCTGAAGCTTCTGCAACAGGTGTAGGTAATGGTAGAGGTTATGAAGCATTAACAGGCCCTTCTGCCCGCCGTTATGGTGCAAGCATAAGAGTATCATTCTAAAACTATAAAAAGAAAATTATTATGAAATATAGAAAAATTTTGCTTGGATTGCTTGTGATAGCTTCAGGTATGACGGCTTGTACTAAGCAGTTAGATTCCTTGCTTGTCAATCCCAATTCTCCAAGCCTTTCGACAGCCGATGTTGACTTGTATCTGAATCAAGTACAGATCAATTTCAACAGTTTTTATTCAGGAGCATCTGATCTGGGTGGTCAGTTAGCACGCCAGCAATATTGGGGTGGTCCTTTATACGCCAATGCTTATTCACCCGCATCCTTTGATGGTTTATGGACCACTGCATATGCCGGTGTATTGAATAATGCATTCGCAATGATCCCTTTGGCACAATCAGAGTTAAAATATACTGAGTCAGGAATTGCACGTGTTCTTTCTGCCTATACAATCGGAACATTAGTTGACCAATTCGGCGATGTTCCTTATTCTCAGGCAGAAAAAGGTGCTGCTAATACAACACCGGGTGTTGATCCGGGAGCTTCCACCTATGCTGCTGTTCAAACAATGTTAGATAGCGCGATAGCAGATTTTAATAAAACAGGTGCTACCATTCCTGCAGGCGTTGATTTGTTTTATGGCGGTAGTAAAGCCAATTGGATCACTTTAGCGAATACCTTAAAATTGAAATACTATTTACAGGTTAGATTGGTAGATAATACAGTACCGGCTAAAATTCAGGCTTTGATTACGACTAATAATCTGATCAATACACCGGCTCAGGATTTCGTTTTCCGTTACGGAAAAAATCTTAACCCTGACAGCAGGCATCCGCATTATGGTACTGACTATGTGAACTCAGGTGGTGTTGGCGAATATTTGTCAAATTACTTTATCTGGAAAGTGGCTGCTGAAAAATATGGCGGAAATGTAACCCTGCCTACTACTGCTGCTGCACCAACAACAGGAGACCCAAGATTGCGTTATTATTTCTATCGTCAACAGGTTAACTATGCAAATGCAAATCAAAATTCATTGCCTTGCTTCACAAACTATTCCAATTCTGTGTATCCGGTTTGGTATCCTTCGGTTCCTTCTGCTACACCTTATTGTGTAGTAGGTAAAGGATATTGGGGAAGAGATCATGGCGATAACAGCGGTGCACCACCGGACGGAGCCTACAGAACTGCATGGGGTGTTTATCCTGCAGGAGGCGAATTTGATTACAGTCAGGGTGCAGCCGTAAGTTTAGGCTTGGGTGCAGGCGGTAATGGTATCAGCCCGATCTGGTTATCTTCATTCACTTCTTTCTTAGAAGCAGAAGCAGCTTTAGTATTAGGTACAACAGTGGCTGCAGGTACGCCAGATGTTTTATTGCAGAATGGTATATCAGCTTCTATTGCTAAAGTGGTTGGATTCCCTACAGCTATAGGTTATGTGAATACTTCCATTCCCGCAAATGCTTTGGCAAGTGCAACACAAATTGCTAACTATAAAACTTTAGTTGGTAATTTATATACTGCCGCTGCAACACCTGCTGCAAAATTGGATGTAATAGAAAGCGAATATGCGATTGCTCTTTGGGGCAATGGTATAGAAGCTTATAATAATCTAAGACGTACGGGTAGTCCGATGAATGTGCAATTGGCTGTTACTACAGCAGCACCGGGAATATTCATGCGTTCTTTCTTCTATCCATCCGTTTTTGTGAACAGAAACTCGAATGCTCCGGCACAGAAAACACCGGGAACTGCAGCAAACAAAGTTTTCTGGGATAATAACCCTGATAACTTTATTAAATAAAATTTAAAATTGTATTTATGAAGAAAATAATATTTAGTATCACGCTCTGCAGTTTGCTGTTTGTTGTTAACTCCTGCAAAAAGTCTGACGGAGTGTTGAACCCGCTTTCGAGTGTATCAAATTTCGGGATAGGCGCTTATCTTGTTTTGGACAGTACCATCAATTCAAACATGAATGCGGCTGCACTTGCAACATCCTCAGTTGGGGTAATTGTACATCAATATCCGGGCAGTGATCCGATTGATCATATAGATGTATATGTTACACCTAATTCATCTTATGATACGACCAAATGGAAAAAAGTGAAATCAGTGTCATTGGCTACCTCAACCACCATTACCGTTAACGGAACAGAATTGGCAGCAGCATTAGGTGTGGCCATTGGAACAATTAGACCGGGTAGTGTATACACTTTTTATAATAGGTCAATCACCAAGTCCGGTAAGCAGTATGATGTAAACAATACAGGTAGCAATAGTGGTTCCGGTTTGTTAGGTGGTACCAATTACCACGCTAGTTTTTCTTTTACTGCAAACATTGTTTGTCCGTTTGTTGCACCAATGGGCGGAAAATATACTGTAGTGTATGACGATGATTGGCAGGATAATGCTGATGGGTCTACTGTTAATGTAACCGATGGTCCCGGCACCAATCAATTGAATCTTAGCCAGGTTTGGCCTAATCCTTTGTATGGTACAGTTGTAAATCCATTGTATCTTGTTGTTGATCCTGCTACAGGTTCAGTTACAGTTCCTATCATTACATGGGGCAACTATGGATTCATTACTTCTACACTTTCTGGCAGTTATGGAAACGTGTTTAGTTGTACCGGATTGATCTCAGTACATATTCATGTGTATGCAGCAGGTTATGGTGATCAGGGTCTTCTGAAACTTGTTTTACAAAAACAATAATCGTTATAAAGGATAATAAAAAAACCCATTCAATTTTGAATGGGTTTTTTTATTGTGTATTAAAATTTTATTTCTTCTTCCTGATGATCGAAAAAATGAAATTCGATCAAATGATAATTGGTATTGGCTTTCACTTTCAAACTTATCTTATACTTGCGCTTCCATTTTTTAACGATCGAATTAAACCATCCTTTTGTTAAATGAGAATAAACGATAGGATGCACGTACAATGTTAAACTCTTATGCGAATGTGTAATTAAATAATGCAGTCTTTTTTCAATTTCATCTTCTAATAAAAGTGTAGAAGAGACTTTACCGGTGCCGCCGCAAGAAGGACAAAGTTCAGTTGTTGTGATATTTACTTCAGGGCGCATTCTTTGTCTTGTGATCTGCATCAATCCAAACTTCGAAATAGGGAGCACGGCGTGTTTTGCACGGTCCGTCTTCATATAGACTTCCATTGAATCCTGCAGCTTGCGTTTGTTATCGGGCAATTTCATATCAATGAAATCAATGACGATAATACCGCCGATATCTCTCAAACGCAATTGCCTTGCTATTTCTTCAGCCGCTTCCAGATTGGTTTGCAGCGCATTCTCTTCCTGATTGTTACTTACACTTTTATAACCGCTGTTTACATCAATTACATGTAATGCTTCTGTATGTTCAATAATTAAATAGGCACCGCTCGGCAGATTTACCGTTTTACCAAAAGAACTTTTTACCTGTTTGGTAATACCGAAATGATCGAATAAAGGAGAACCGTTATTATAATAAGAAATGATCTCTGCTTTATCAGGCGCAATGCGTTGAATATAATTTTTAGTGTCGTTAAAAATATTTTTATCGTTAACAACGATGCGGTTAAAATCTTCACTCAACAGATCACGAAGTATGCTGGTTGTTTTATCCTGTTCGCTTAATATTTTAGCAGGAGCCTGTGCACCTTTTAAATTTTCCTGAATGCCTTTCCAGGTTTCAATTAAAGAAAGTAAGTCCTGATGTAATTCTGATGTACTTTTCCCTTCGGCAGCCGTTCTTACGATCACACCAAAATTTTTCGGGCGGATCGCTTCTACTATTTTATGCAAACGTTTTCTTTCTTCAGAAGAATGAATTTTTTTAGATACCGCAACAATTTCATTGAATGGAGTAACTACTACGAATCTTCCGGGCAAACTCAATTCACAACTTAATCTGGGGCCTTTTGCAGCGATCGGTTCTTTTAATATCTGTACTAAAACATTGGGTTTGCCGTTCAGCACTTCATTGATCTTTCCTGTTTTTACAATTTCGGGTTCAATTTGAAATTTGGAAAAATCAAAACTGTTTTCATTTTGATCGCTCATTGCCTGTTGGGTGAACTTCAAAATAGAACGTGCATAGGGAGAAAGGTCTGTATAATGTAAAAAAGCATCTTTCTCAAAGCCAACATCTATAAAGGCAGCATTGAGTCCGGGAATAAGCTTTTTGACCTTGCCCAGGTATAAGTCACCTACGGCAAAGTTAGCATCTGCTTTTTCGTTGTGCAGCTCTACTAATTTTTTATCTTCCAGCAAAGCAATTTCAACGCCGGAAGGGGCTGCGTTAATGATTAGTTCTTTGTTCACAAAATTTGCAACTTTTAAAATGCATGAACATATTTCCGGTCATTTGATTGACCGAAACATTTCCATTATCACCTGATCGTATTTGCCTGAGTAAAGGAAGGTTAGGTAAAGTTGCAGCTGAGAAAGTGATGGCAAATACAGTTAAGTGTATAAAGAAGCCTCAGCAAAACCAAGACTTCTTTATGTTGTAAAATCGTAAAGAATTATTTGTTCTTTTTCTTATGACGATTCTTTCTTAAACGTTTTTTACGTTTGTGTGTAGCAATTTTATGACGTTTTCTTTTCTTACCACAAGGCATACTCGGTCAAGTTTTAATTAGTTAAAAAAATTATTTCAGTTCGTTAATACGCTTATCTATTTGCTTTTTGATCTCTTCATTGCTGATCAGCTTCTTTCCTGTCTCATACCATTTTACAGCATTCACTTTATCGCTTTTCAGCTCATAACACTCAGCGATCTGAAATATAGCTTCCAGATTATTGGGTTGCTTCTGTAAAATGACTGAAAAATGTTCAATCGCCTTATCAAATTGACCGCTTTTCTTTCCTCCCAAACCCAAAATCATCTGTCCGTAAAGGTTATTCGGGTTCTTTTGAACAACTTCTCTTACCGCTAAAATACCCTGCATGGGGTTGTCGGAAATATTGCCCAACATATAACATGCACCGATGCCAATTTTGGTAGAATCGTTATCAGGATTGATTTTCGTAGCCCTATCTAAAAGATCTTTTGCATTTGTTGCCAGCCATTTTTGCATGGCAGGATCGCCTTCTATCAACAGATTATCTATGAATAGTTGGGCGGCAAAAGTGAGGCTTTTTTCCGAATTTTCCAACTTAGAAGCTTCTGAGGTGTAATATGCGTAGGGTTCAAATATTTTTACAGAGTCTTTCCAGAAACGGGCTAATTGATGATACAAGTGCAATTTCTGTTCATTTACATCGCCCCTGATCACAGCATTTTCCAATCCCGCCATTCTTTGATTTTGATCTGAAGTAAGCCTTTGCTTGGCTTTTGCCAAAATATCGCTGAACTGAATATCGGTATTCTGTGATGCTTGGGCAGGTACAGAGCCTGCGGGAGAATCTTTTTTGGGTGTATTGGTTTGACCGAAAAAATATAATAAGGCTACCAAAACTATTCCACTGAGGAGGAGAACTAACTGCTGACGTTTCACTTAATAAAATTTGTGCAAAGTTACTCAGACTGATGCTTGCTTTTCACTTCTTGCATAAATTCCTTTGCCGGCTTAAATGCAGGTATGTAATGTTCGGGTATTTCCACAGCAATATTCCGCTTGATATTCCTGCCGATCTTGGCAGCGCGTTTTTTTGTAATAAAACTGCCAAAGCCGCGTATATAAATGTTTTGGCCATTGGCTAAACTTTCTTTCACCTCTTTAAACATTGTTTCCAATGTAACCAACACATCAACTTTTGGTATGCCGGTCTTGTCAGAAATATTGTTGATAAGATCTGATTTTCTCATATCTTTTGTTTATTGATTTTCATTTAAAAGAGAATTAAAATACGACAAATTTTCTTGTATTTGCAAGTAAAATACGTAAAAATCTTAATCCTTTTATCATAATTGAGTAATATAATATTCAATGTGTAATGATAACACATCCAAATCTTCATATAAATTGTTATCGTTTTATTGAATATTTGCTGAATGACTAAATCAAAATTCACTTCGTTACTGATGCAATGGCATAAAAAGACCAATCGCAGAGCAATGCCCTGGAAAGGCGAGAAAGATCCTTATAAAATATGGTTGAGTGAAGTGATTCTGCAGCAAACACGTGTTGAGCAGGGTTGGCAATATTATGAACGCTTTATTGAAAAGTATCCAACCATTCAGCAACTGGCTAAAGCAAAAGATGAAGCTATTTTTAAGTTATGGGAAGGATTGGGTTACTATAACCGTTGTAAAAATTTATTATTTACCGCAAGATTTGTTGCTACAGCATTGAATGGAAAATTTCCGCAGACTTACGATGAGATTGTTTCATTAAAAGGAATTGGCCCTTATACAGCAGCTGCGATCAGTTCATTTGCATATAATTTACCCTATGCTGTTGTTGATGGAAATGTGTTTCGTGTTTTATCGCGTGTGTTTGGAATTGAAACTGCTATCGACAGCACAAACGGAAAAAAAGAATTTACTCAATTAGCTGAAAAAGTTTTAGATACAATAAATCCGGGTGAGTATAATCAAGCGATCATGGATTTCGGTGCAACCGTTTGTAAACCGATTGCAGCTTTATGCAGTACTTGTGTTTTACAAAAGATTTGTGTTGCATGTAAAGAAGGAAAAGTAAATCAACTTCCGTTTAAAGAAAAAGTACTGCAAAAAAAACATCGTTGGTTTTATTACTTTTTGATAGAACATGATGATAAGATATTAGTGCATAAAAGAACTCAAAAAGATATTTGGGAAAACCTGTTTGAATTTTATTTGCTGGAATCAACCGAACAAATAAAATGGAATATTGAAATTGTTGCACAATGGTTGAAGGAGCAGTTCGCATTGCAGAATGCAGATGTGGTGAACATTTCGGCAGTTTCTTCGCAGCAATTAACGCATCAGCAAATCAAGGGTCAGTTTATAAAATTGAAGTTGAAAAAAATACCTAAGTCTTTGGAACATTATCAATGGCAGCCGATTAAAAAAGTCAATGCATTGGCATTTCCGAAATTTATTAATCAATATTTATCTCAAACTTCGTTGCAACAAAGTTTATTTTGAAACGGTAAAGGCGAATAGAATTGTTGCAGTACAAGTGTGCGACGCAACAGTTGTTTAATTAATAACTCCAAAGCTAAGTACAAAAAAATTATTGCTCTTTTTCGGGTTGATTGTTTTTTATTAATCCTTCGATGAAAGATGTAATGATTGAAACAATTAAACTGAACAGCAATGCAGAGAACCAACCATCCACTTTAAAACCCGGAACAATATCTGCAGCCCATTTGATGATGAGAATATTGATGACGAGTAAAAATAATCCCAACGTAAAAATGGTGATGGGTATGGTTAGAATAATTAAAAATGGTTTTACAAAATTGTTTAATAAACCCAATACCGCTGCTACTAAAATGGCTGTGAGTGTACTGTCAATATGCACACCTGACAAGAGAAATGCTGCGGCTAAAACGCCAACTGAAGTGATCAATGTTTTTGCTAAGAATTGTATCATAAGATGATTTATATAACAACAAGTTCGTAAAACTCTTCGGGGTTTAAATATTTTTTTGCTAACACCTGTAATTCTTCGGCAGTAACGGTTTTAATAGTGTTGATGCTGTGATAAAAATAATCTTCGGTCAAACCATTTAAAACATAACTTTTCCATCTGGAGATGATCTGGAATGGCCCATCGAGATCCCCCAATAACCCGCCGATCATATAATTTCGAACGAGATTCAATTCTTCTTCATCCACTAATTCATTGCGCAGCGTTTCCATTTCTTTATAAGTTTCTGCAATGGTGGCGGCAGCAACATCACGCCCCGCTTCGGTACTTACTAACCATGCTGTATCGTGAATATGATTCTGTATATGAGAAGAGATACCATAAGTATAACCTTTGTCTTCACGAATATTACTCATCAGTCTGCTTCCAAAGAATCCGCCGAAAATATTATTGAGCACATGCACTTTTGGATAATCTTCGTGATGGCGATCTGGGAAAGGCCTTGCTATTCTGATGGCAGCCTGCACACCATTTGCATCATTGATGATATTGTATTTTTTTGTTTCGGCAGGAAATTGTTTGAACTGAATTTCTTTTAATGCAGATTGGTTCAATGGTAATGATCCAAAGAATTTATTTAATTGCTCTTGAATGTTAGCAGGCAATTTTCCTGCAACAAATAACGCACATTTTGCATTGATATAATATTTCTGAAAGAACTGAACAAGCTCTTCTCTCTGCAACTGATCGTAATCTAAAGTGGAAGTATATTTTCCGTAAGGATGGTCGATGCCGAAAACATATTCATCAATTAATCTGTTGGCCACAAAATCACATTTCTTTAAATTAACTTCTAATCTTTGTTTTTGATTTTGTTTGTAGATGGCCAATTCTTCTTCCGGAAAAACAGATTCCGTCAATATTTCCGCCATTACAGGAAGCAGTGCAGGCAAGTGTTTGCTGAGTGTGTGCAAAGTGAATGTTGCCGTTTCGTTGTAACAATGCCGATTTAAATACGCGCCATAAAATTCGAAATGATCATTTAGTGCAAATGCCGATTTGTTTTTTGTTCCGTTCTTCAGCATGAAATTGGTGGTGGCTGCAACAATATTTTTTTCTTCATACCAGTTGCCGGCATAAAAAACAAATTCAATCATGATCAGTTCTTCTGCACCTGCATCAATTGCATATACAGGAACACCATTGTCTAAATTAAAACGAGAGCATGGTTTCAGTTGCAGATCAAATTCAACCGCATCTAATATTTTTGGGGATTGTTTTCTGTTCATATTTCTTTATTTACCACAGAGTAAAAGAGTATAAGAGTCACGCAGAGATAATTATTCAAGATACCCCATGACTCTTCTTTTTATTCCATCTTTTAATAATACAACATTAAAATTTATTAATAACCCAACTTGTTTTCCTGAAAGTTTTAAATAGGTTAACAATTGTGCTTTGTGTATGGGAAGTAATCCTTCTACACTTTTCAATTCGATAACAATTTCGTCTTCAATAAGCATGTCAATAAAAAAATCTTTTTCTAATAGTTCACCTTGAAAGTTGATTGGTAATTGAACCTGTCTTTTGACAGACAAGCCTTTTTTGATTAATAATTTTTGCAAACAAACCTCATAAACAGATTCAAGCAAACCGGCCCAAGTTCTTTATGTACTTCAATTGCTGCGCCAATTATTGCAGAAGTAATTTCGTCATATTTATTCTTGCTTAACATTCTCTTACAATACTCTTTAACTCTTTTACTCTGTGTTGAAACTAATTCTTACTGTAATAATGAATCGTGTTACTGTTCTTTTCGTCAAATAATTCTTTGCTGTAATGGAGTATGTCTGCTGCTGTAACAGCATTATAACGTTCCAGCTCTGTGTTCATTAAAGTGGCATCGTCGAGTAATTCATAAAATGCCAGGCTGTTGGCGCGGTTCATCACACTCATGTCTTCGAATGCAATTATACTTTCTGTTTTATTTTTTACTTTTTGTAATTCTGTTTCACTGATCGATTCTGTTTTTATTTTTTCTATTTCTTCGGTCACTGCTTTTTCAGCATCGGCCATCTTAACACCCTTCACTAATTTCCCTTCAACGGTCAACAAACCATTTTCAACAGTACCATAATGATAGCAATCCAGATTGCTGAATAATTGTTTTTCTTTTACCAGAGATTGATACATACGTGATGAAGCGCCACCACCTAAAATTTCACCGATCAGGTCTGCGATATAATATTCTTTATCCAATCTGCCACCCATATGCCATGTTTTAATGAATGCGTCCAAAGGCACGTCAGCCTTTATTTCCAATAAACCTGCTTTTTCTTGTTTGGGTTCCTGTGGCAAATTACGGTTGTATTTTTCTCCTGATGGGATATCACCAAACCATTTTTCTATCAGCAATTTTATTTCCTCTGTTTTTACTTTTCCGGCAACAACGATGATCGCATTTGAAGGACAATAATGTTTGAAGAAAAATTTCTTTACATCTTCGATTTTTACATTTTCAACATGACTTAATTCTTTACCGATCGTCATCCATCTGTACGGATGAACTTTGTATGCCAATGCCCGCATCTTATGCCAGATATCGCCATAAGGTTTATTGATATAATGCTCTTTGAATTCTTCGCATACAACTTTGCGCTGCACTTCAAGGCTTTTTTCACTGAAAGCAAGACTTAACATACGATCACTTTCTAACCAAAAAGCAGTTTCGATATTTTCGGCAGGCAACTGACAATAATAATTAGTGAGATCATTAGTCGTATATGCATTGTTTTCTCCGCCTGCACGTTGCAAGGGTTCATCATAATCAGGAATATTGATGCTGCCGCCGAACATGAGATGTTCAAACAAATGAGCAAAGCCCGTTTTTTCGGGATCTTCATCTCTCGATCCTACATCATACATCACATTTACAACTGCCATCGGTGTTGAATGATCTTCATGTACCAAAACTCTTAAACCATTTGCTAAAACAAATCTGTTGAATTGAATCATAATTTTATAAAAATGGAAACTGCAAAGTAGCAACAAAAAAGTTTATGGAAACTATTTGCATAAGATTAATTGGAAGGCATCCACTTATTTGGCGATGTTTTTTACATTCAGATAAAGGACGATGGGTTGATTATCTCTCAACACCAAAACTTTTACTTTGGCCCCCGCATTTTGTAACGCTGCTTTATAGGATTGAATATTTCTGGTGAAATTATTATCCAGTGCAAAAATAATATCATTGGGTTTAAAGCCTGCTTTTTCGCCGGGAGATCCTGGAATGATATCAATTACTTTAATATCTCCGTCAATCAGATAAATACCCAATCCGGTATAAGAATAATCAAAGGGGTCATTAAAATGTGTATTGAACTTTAAGTGAATGGTTTGTTCGGGATAATTGATTACGACATTAAACCTGCGGAGCAGATCATTGCCGATCAACCCGCCCAGAAAAGGATAAGAAGTAGCATTGAACTCGTCATTGAAAATATATACCGGTACTTTTTTAAAACGATACGGACCAAACTGGATCTCTTTTACGATCGTGGTATTCATTGTTTTTTTACCGCCGATACCTTCAGCCTGCGTAGGATATATTTTTCTTTTTTTACCGATAAAGAGACTGTCATCCACAAAATCCTGCGACAATAAAAAACAAAGTCCGGCACCTGTATCAAAAATAAATTTACCGTTTACCGTCCTCTCATCTTTTACGGTTGCGCCATAATAAGGCAATGCATTAAAACCCGGCTTCAATAAAAAACCACCTTTCGGATATTTATACATTCCAGGGGTATATACCTCGATCATTAATTTATCATAATCAATCTTCACAATGAATTTTCGCAGAAAAGAAAAACCGATGATGCCGTCTATTTTAACGCCATACACACTGGTAAGCAGATCGTAGTTGTTGATATGAAAGTCAAGATCATCAACTTTCAAACCCGGAAGAACCAGGCTGTGTTTGTTGGTAAAGTCAACAGTTCTCATACCACCGATACCGCGGATGGTTCGGTCACTTTTTACCCGTGTCAATTTAAATTCTTCCACCGTGGATGAATCTAATGAAATGCCGCCGCTGCCTGTATCTAAAACAAAATTGAGAGAATCTTTAATATTATCCAGTTGTGCCTGCAGAATTATAATACCGCCGGTTATTTGTACAAAAGGGAATTTGGTGATGAATTTTGCCTGAGGCGAAACAAATTCTTCCTGGGCAGAAACGGTTTTACAAAGCAAAAAAAGTAAAACAGCTAAACAGGCAGTCGTATGTTTTATCATGCAGCGTGTGTTGAAATGAAAGCTTTCAATCAATACTTGAATACATTAAAATTACATCCTATTTCAGCACAGACAAAACATATATGCAGTTTGTTGCATCATTTATATTAATGGCAGAATATCCTGCTTAACGGTGGGCAAAACACCAGATCAATGTTGCACAACTGAAGCTTTGCAACCCTACCTTTGCTCCTTAACCAAATGAAATATGCAGTTAGACGAACTATATCAGCGGGCATTGAATTTTGAATTCCTGAATATGGAAGAAGGAATCTTTTTATATAAGAATGCACCGCTTACTGAACTGATGTTTGTTGCTGATGAGTTACGCAAAAAACAAGTGCCGCATGGAAAAGTAACCTGGCAGATAGACCGGAATGTAAACACCACCAATGTTTGTATTGCCAATTGTAAATTCTGTAATTTTTATCGAATCCCCGGTCATGGTGAGGCATATATCACCGATATGCCTACCTATCGCAAAAAAATAAGTGAAACATTGCAGTGGGGTGGCGATCAATTATTGCTGCAGGGCGGCCATCATCCAGAATTGGGATTGGATTTTTATGTAAAGACTTTCAAACAGATCAAAGAAGAATTTCCAACCATCAAATTACATACACTCGGTCCACCTGAAGTGGCACATATCACCAAATTAGAAAAATCAACACATAAAGAAGTATTAACTGCATTGAAAGAAGCAGGCATGGATTCATTGCCCGGCGCAGGTGCAGAAATTTTAGTGGATCGTGTAAGAAGATTAATAAGCAAAGGCAAATGTGGGGCTGATGAATGGCTCGCTATCATGCATGAAGCACATAAATTAGATATCACCACATCCGCAACGATGATGTTTGGGCATGTGGAAACATTGGAAGAACGCTTTATTCATTTAACAAGAATAAGAGAAGTGCAGGCCATGAAACCCGCTCATGCAAAAGGTTTTCTTGCATTCATTGCCTGGACGTTTCAGGATGTTGATACATTGCTTGCCAAGATTCGCGGTGTACATAATTTAACAACACCTGATGAATATATTCGCATGGTTGCCATCAGTCGGATCATGTTGCCGAACATTAAAAATATTCAGGCAAGTTGGTTAACGGTTGGCAAACAAACTGCACAAATTACTTTACATGGCGGTGCAAATGATTTTGGCAGTATCATGCTCGAAGAAAATGTGGTAAGTGCTGCAGGAGCACCGCATCGCTTTACGTATAAAAGTATTCAGGATGCGATCAAAGAAGCAGGCTTCGAACCGCAATTGCGTAATCAGCAATATGAATGGAGAGAAATTCCTGCAAGCATTCAGGAACAGGTGATTGATTATTAAAATTGTATTGCTAAAACATAGAAATATGAATGAAAAATTTGTTGCCCGTATCAAAAAAGATGTGAACGAGATTGAAGCGGCAGGATTATTTAAAAAAGAACGTATCATCACAAGCGAACAAGGCCCTGAAATAATTGTTGGCGGAAAAACTGTTTTAAATTTCTGCGCTAATAACTATCTGGGTTTATCATCACATCCAAAAGTGATCGAAGCAGCACATAAAGCCATCGATACACATGGTTATGGGATGAGTAGTGTGCGTTTTATCTGCGGTACGCAAGACATTCACAAAGAACTCGAAAAAAAGATCGCAACATTTCTCGGAACAGAAGATACCATTTTATATGCCGCTGCTTTCGATGCAAACGGGGGTGTATTCGAACCTTTATTCAATGAAGAAGATGCAATTATTTCTGATTCATTAAATCATGCATCCATCATTGACGGCGTTCGTTTATGCAAAGCGCAACGGTATCGTTACGAACATAACGACATGTTTGATCTGGAAGGGAAATTAAAAGAGACACAACATTTACGTAGTAGAATCATTGTGACTGACGGTAGTTTCAGCATGGACGGCACCATTGCACAATTAGATAAGATATGTGACCTCGCCGATCAATATGATGCGATAGTGATGATCGATGAATGTCACTCATCAGGCTTTCTCGGTAAAACAGGAAGAGGCACACATGAATACAGGAATGTGATGGGAAGAATTGATATCATCACCGGAACATTAGGTAAAGCGCTGGGTGGTGCAAGTGGTGGTTTTACAAGTGGCAGAAAAGAGATCATAGAAATATTACGGCAACGTTCTCGTCCATATTTATTTTCAAACACTTTAATGCCAAGTATTGTTGGCGCATCGATCGCTGTGTTGGATATGTTGACTGAAACAACTGAGTTGCGTGATAAATTAGAATTCAACACAAAATATTTCAGAACAAAAATGACAGAAGCGGGTTTTGATATTAAGCCCGGCGATCATCCTATTGTTCCCATCATGCTCTACGATGCAGTGGTGGCGCAAACTTTCGCCGCTAAGCTTTTGGATGAAGGTGTGTATGTTATTGGATTTTTCTTTCCAGTTGTTGCAAAAGGTAAAGCAAGAATTCGTGTTCAGTTAAGTGCAGCGCATCAACAACAACATTTAGATAAAGCCATTGCTGCATTTACAAAAGTGGGCAAAGAATTGGGTGTGTTGAAATAATTCTGCAATTTGTATTTTAGCAATAAAGAAATCAATAAGTATAACTCATAAAGTAAAATAATGAATCGTATTTTTTCAGTCATCTCTATTCTGTCAACTGTCATCTTGGTTTCAGCATGCAGTCCCAATAATGTAACGATCGACAACAGTCTCAAAATCTATTTCGACACCAGTCATGTAAAAGGCACTTTTGCTTTATATGATAACGGGCAAGGGCATTTTACCATTTATAACTTATCACGTTTCAAAGACTCATCTTATACTCCTGCTTCTACTTTTAAAATAGTTAATTCATTGATCGGACTGCAAACAGGAAAGATCGTCAATGAAAATATGCTGATCAAATGGGATAGCATTGTTCGCAAATATCCCGATGGAAGAATTGCTGAAAGTTGGAACAAAGATCTTACCATGACTCAGGCTTTTAAGATTTCTGCGGTGCCTTATTATCAGGAAGTGGCAAGAAGGATAGGCAGGGATACCATGCAGCAATGGCTCGATAGTTTAAAATATGGGAATCATAAGATAGGAAACCGATTGGATAGTTTTTGGTTGGACAATTCTTTAAAGATCACACCTGACGAGCAATTAGGATTAGTGAAGAAATTATATTTCGGGCAACTGCCTTTCAGCAAGACCACTATGGATGTTGTAAAAAAAATAATGGTGAGAGAAGAAGATGCCAATTATACCCTCGCATTGAAAACCGGTTGGGGTTATCGCGAAAATGGCAATTCAATAGGATGGGTTGTGGGCTGGGTTGAAGAAAATAAACACCCGTATTTTTTTGTACTGAATATTGAAGGCGATCATAATACCAATATGCAAGTCTACAACCATTTGATATTAATGGGCTGTTTAAATCATTTGGAATTCTTTCACGGAAAAAAATGACCATATCAAAACAAATAGGTACAATCTAAAAACTAAGATACATCGTTTTAGTTTTTTCTTTTGACTTACACCCATTAGCTTGCATAAGCATGATCGAATTTGAAAACATAGAATTTTTATCGGGATTATTTATACTCATACCATTAGTATTGCTTTTCTTTTATGTGATAAAATGGAAGCAATCCGCAAAAAAGAAATTGGGTGATGCCAGATTGGTGGATCTGCTTTCTAAAGACTATTCTCCGCAACGATACCGTTTTAAAATAATCATTGTTTTGTTTGCGATTGGTATAGGCATTATTGCAATGTGCAATCTTCGAAAACCTCTACAAATAAAGGGCTCTAAAGCAAATGGCATTGATGTGATGGTCGCCTTGGATGTAAGTAAAAGTATGCTCAGTCAGGATGAAAAACCATCACGATTAGATAAAGCAAAACAATTTATCAATCAACTGACAGATAAATTAGAAAATAACCGTGTTGGATTAATTGTATTTGCCGGACAAGCGTATCTGCAAATGCCGTTAACAGCCGATGCAACAGCCACTAAAATGTTTGTGGGCAATGCATCACCCGATTTTATTGCAGTGCAGGGAACAAATTTGAGCGCTGCTCTTCAATTAGCAGACGCTTCATTGGATACCAAAGAAAAAAAATATAAAACAGTTATTCTGATTACTGATGGTGAAGATCATGAAGATAAAGCCATTGATGTGGCCAAAGAATTGGCAGATCATGGAACAGTATTGCATACGATTGGTGTTGGTTCTGCTGAAGGTTCACCCATCACAGAACCGGGAACCAACGAATATAAAAGAGATGAGAACGGACAAACCATTATTTCAAAACTGAATGAAGATCTGTTGAAACAATTGGCACAAACAACAAACGGAACTTATCATGCTTTAGACAATACATCAACTGTTTCAGATGCCTTGGTGACAGAGTTAAACGGAATGGAAAAGAAAGCGATCAGCAGTGCAGGTGGCTATGTCGAGTATCAATCATTCTATCCCTATTTTTTGGCCATCACTGTTTTATTATTGATAGCAGAAGTATTTGTATCAGAAAAAAAAGTACAGATCGCTTGAAAAATTTAATCACCATAGTATTTCTTTTTTCTTTTGCTGCATCTTTTGCGCAGAAGAGTAATAATCTTGTACAGAAAGGAAATGAATTGTATAAAAAAGGCGAGTATAAAAATGCATTGACAGAATACGAAAAAGCATTGCAGGCAGATCAAAAAAATAATGCGGCACAATTCAATGCAGGCAATGCATTGCAGAAAGAACAAAATTTTCCGGATGCAGCTAAATCCTTTCAATCAGTCTTGGAAAGTGGTAATGACCCGTCATTGCAGGCAAAAGCGGGATACAACAAAGGTGTGGCTGAAGTAAAGCAAAAGCAATTACAGGAAGCTGTAAATTCTTTCAAACAATCTTTAAGACTGGATGCAACCGATAATGAAACAAGAGAGAACCTGCAAAAAGCATTGAATGAATTAAAGAAACAAAACGATAAAAAAGATGATCCTAAAAAGGATGATCAAAAAAAGCAGGATCAAAAACCACCCGAGCCAAAACCCAAGAATGAAATGAATAAACAGCAGGCTGAAAACCTGTTGAATCAACTCCGGCAGGAAGAGAAACATTTACAGGAATTGCAAAAACAAAAAATAAAACAAACCAAACCGGATAAGGATTGGTAATTATTTCATCGATTCTAAAAACCTTTGAAAGTTATAATTGTTTGCAATTACATCATTATGCTTTTTCTTGCTGTGTAAAAAAATGATGCGGTTATTTTTCAGATCAGTTGCCGTACAATCATCTTCTTCCTTTTCTATAAACTTCCATTTCCAAGCAAGCATATCGGTCATCAGGTCTTTTGAATTTTGAATTGTTCCGCCCTGATCGGTAAAAATATCAATCAATTTAGTTGTTGGATGTTGTTGCAGGTGTATGACAAATTTTTCTTCTTCTCCATATAATGCATCAAACAATAAAATGCCCTTGCAGGAATAAGATGAATGCAATAGCAAATAACTCATCACCCGGTATGCACCGCTGTGTCCGGCATAGATCAATTGAGCGGGTTTTTGTTTTGCAGTAATGATCTTCTCCTGCTGCAAATGCTGTTCAATGTCTTTTACGAACAGATCAAATATTTTAGGCTGCTCAAATTTGCCGCCATAACTGTCCGGTGCATTTTTTGGCCCTTCGGGAAAAATAAAAACGGCATTCAAATGTGCTGCATAAAATTGTTGCTGCAGTTGATATTGAACTAATGCCGTATCTATATTATTGCCCCAACCGTGAAACCAAAAAACAAAATCAAAGGGTTTTGTCCTGTCAAAATAATCAGGCACAAAAATATATGCACTGCTATCGCTGTAATGCTCCGTTGCAGCATAGGTCTTTCCATCATAGATCCTCGGAGAAGCATTCCTAAGTGAGTCAGGAAACATGCTGTACCTGCTGTTTATCGTAAAAGATTTTCCTTTTTCCGAAATATTTTGCTGTGCTGATACGGAAATAAAAATCAGGCAGAACAGTGAACAAAGGGTTTGTTTCATCGTTAACAGATTGTAATTAAAATTAGTTGATTTTTTTGATGACATTTGTATTTCAGAAACAGAATATCATTCATGCAACTGTATTGTAACTCATTAACGAAATATTCCCGTTTAAAAACGAAAGAAGTAAAGATCGGCGATCTGCTTTTGGGCAATCTGCATCCCATTCGCGTACAAACGATGACCACAACGGATACAATGGATACAATTGCCACAGTTGAACAATCTATACGATGTATTGAAGCAGGAGCAGAGCTGATACGCATCACAGCTCCCTCAAAAAAAGAAGCAGAGAATTTATTAAATATAAAAAATGAATTACGCAAACGCGGTTACACAACTCCGTTGATCGCGGATATCCATTTTACACCCAATGCTGCGGAAATTGCCGCCAGGATCGTTGAGAAAGTGCGAGTGAATCCGGGTAATTATGTTGATAAGAAAAAATTTGAGCAAATTGAATATACCGATGCTGAATATGTTGAAGAGATCGACAGAATTCGTGAGAGATTTACGCCCTTAATAAAAATTTGTAAAGAGTATGGAACTGCTATGCGTATTGGCACCAATCATGGTTCGCTGAGTGATAGAATCATGAGTCGTTATGGTGATACAGCAATGGGAATGGTAGAAAGTGCAATGGAGTTTTTAAGAATTGCAAGGGGAGAAAATTATCACAATATTATTTTGAGCATGAAGTCGAGCAATCCCCAAGTGATGGTGCAGGCTTATCGTTTATTGATACAACAGATGGATGCTGAGTTTGGTGAATCTTATCCTTTGCATCTCGGTGTTACGGAAGCCGGTGATGGTGAAGACGGCAGAGTAAAAAGTGCAGCAGGTATCGGCACTTTGTTGGAAGATGGCATTGGTGATACGATACGTGTTTCATTAACGGAAGATCCTGAATTTGAAATTCCTGTTTGTAAAGATTTGGTGAAACGATATTCGGTGGACGGTGGACGGTTGAGAGTAGACGGTAACATTCCGATAATTAACAACATTCCGTATTCTCCGTTTGAATATAAAAGAAGAGGAACATTTGCAGTGGATAATATCGGTGCAAAACATGTTCCCGTTGTGATTGCAGATTTGAGTAAGATCGAAAAAATAACAACAAATAGTTTACAGAATGTCGGCTACACCTATGATGCTGCAACTGATAAATGGAATATCAGTGATGCAGCTGCCGATTATATTTTTACCGGGCATCAAACTATTGATTTTGCTTTGCCTGGTACATTGAAAGTGATTGTATATCCTGCAACATGGGCATTGATAAGTGACAAAGAAAAATACTTCCCCATTTTTGATACAGGCGGGTTTGAAGAAGCAGAACAAAAAAGCGATGCGATCAATTTTGTAATGATCGATTGTTTTAATGATGAAACCCCGATTAATGATTTTACTTATCTGGATGAAATAGCCAATGACAAAACGGTTGTATTCTGTTTAAGCAGCACCAACAAACATGCTATGCCTTCGGTGAGAAGAATGTTGATGGAACTGATAGACAGGAAGATTGATAATCCTGTGATATTAATTTGTGACAGTCATTGGCAAACAGCAGATGAACATTTGATTCATTACTCAACAGAGTGCGGTGCATTATTATTAGATGGATTTGGCGATGGTATTTGTTTGGGAATGATTGAAGAAAGTTACAAGCTACAAGATTCAAGTTTCAAGAATGCAAGCGGCAGAAATTATGTACGCAATAATTCTGTTGAACAATTTTTGAATAACACGGCATTTAATATTTTACAGGCAACTAGAACAAGGATTTCAAAGACAGAATATATTTCTTGTCCGAGTTGCGGCAGAACATTATTTGATCTGCAGGAAACAACCGGAAAAATCCGTTCAAGGACCAATCATTTAAAAGGTGTGAAGATCGCCATCATGGGTTGTATTGTAAATGGACCGGGTGAGATGGCGGATGCAGATTTTGGTTATGTGGGAAGCGGTGTTGGAAAGATCACATTGTATAAGGGCAAAGAAGTGATGAAAAAAAATATTGACAGTGAAACAGCAGTTGATGAATTAATTAATTTATTGAAAGAAAATGATGCTTGGATCGAACCGAGTTAATAATGTTAAGTGTTAGATGTTGAATGATAAATGGATGAATAAAGAACTGAACGATGAAGTGTGCGACGCAACGATGTTTAATAGCAGCATAGAAGTTGGTATCATAAATTTTTAAATTAAATTCCTCTTTGAGGGATAGGGGTATGCAAACAGATTTTTTAGTTATTGGAAGTGGAATTGCGGGATTAACGTATGCATTGAAAACGGCGAAGCATCATCCTGATAAAAAAATATTGGTCATCACCAAAACACAGGCTGATGAAACCAATACAAAATATGCACAAGGCGGTATTGCCGGAGTGATGGATGAATCGAAAGACAGCTATGATAAGCATAGGGAGGATACTGAAATTGCAGGCGATGGATTATGTAATAAGCATATTGTAGAAATAGTTGTAAAAGAAGGACCTGAAAGAATTAAAGAGATCATCGAATACGGCGCTGAATTTGATAAGGATGAAAAAGGAGAATATTCTTTAGGTAGAGAAGGCGGGCATAGTGAATACAGAATTTTACATCATAAAGATGTTACAGGAAAAGAAATGGAGCGTGCATTACTGCATGAAGTAGGGCAAACAAAAAATATCACGCTCATCAATCATTGTTTTGTGATTGATATTATTACACAACATCACCTCGGTTTTTTAGTTACTAAATCAACCCCAGATATAACCTGTTATGGTGTGTATGTGTTAAACCTCAACACCAATCAAATCGAAAAGATACTTTCTAAAATAACATTATTGGCAACCGGTGGAAATGGCCAGGCTTATCGTACAACAACCAATCCGCGCATTGCAACGGGCGATGGAATTGCTATGGTGTATCGTGCAAAAGGAAGAATTGAAAATATGGAATTCATTCAGTTTCATCCAACCGCATTGTATGAACCGGGCGAATCGCCATCATTTTTAATTACTGAAGCTGTTCGCGGTGATGGCGGGATTCTTCGTAATAAAAACGGAGAGGCTTTCATGGAAAAATATGATGAACGCAAAGACCTTGCTCCGCGTGATATTGTGGCAAGGGCTATTGATAATGAAATGAAGAAAGCAGGTACTGAACATGTTTATTTGGATTGCAGACATATCAGCAAAGAAAGTTTTATTCATCACTTTCCGAATATTTATGAAAAGTGTTTGAGTATCGGGATTGATGTTACCAAACACATGATTCCTGTTTCACCCGCTGCACATTACAGTTGCGGCGGCATTAAAACAGATGAGTGGGGAAGAACATCGATTAAAAATTTATACGCTTGCGGCGAATGTGCAAGTACCGGCTTGCATGGCGCCAATCGCTTAGCCAGTAACAGTTTGCTGGAAGCAATGGTATTTGGTCACAGATGTTATTTGGATAGTGCTGATAAAGTAAATGAAATAAATGTTGAAATAAATATTCCTGATTGGAATGCAAAGGGTACAAGCGACCCCAAAGAAATGATCCTGATCACACAAAGCGTCAAAGAGTTGCAACAAGTGATGAGCGATTATGTGGGTATTGTTAGAACTGATGTTCGTTTGCACAGGGCTATGAAACGTTTGGATCTTTTATTTACGGAAACTGAAGAGTTGTATCGTTCTACAAGAGTATCTCCACAATTATGTGAATTGAGAAATATCATTACTGTTGGATACTTGATTGTGAAAGGCGCTGAATTCAGAAAAGAAAGTAGAGGCTTGCATTTTAATACCGATCACCCCGGCAAAAGCCAATTGCTGCAGAATATTATTTTATAAAACGTATAGAATTATCTTTAGAGCATGTATTATTTAGTGTACTCATTTTTTTATCTGTTGTCTTTGACTCCCTGGCGGATCATGTATCTAATTAGTGATGGATTTTATTTTTTAGCTTATTATGTTTTAGGTTACAGGAAAACAGTAGTGATGAATAATTTACTGATTGCATTTCCGGAGAAAACAGAAAAGGAAAGGATTCGCATTGCGAAAGATTTTTATCACCAGCTCATTGATACATTCATCGAAACCATTAAAATGATCTCTATTTCAAAAGAAGAGCTGAATAGAAGATTTGTTTGCAATTATGAGGTGATGAACGATTTGTATGATACCGGACAAAATGTGCATTTGCATGGTGGTCATTTTTTCAACTGGGAATACTTAAACCTTGCGTATTGTGCCAATTCAAAATATCCTTTTATCGGTGTGTATATTCCGTTAAGCAATAAAGTGATGGATAAGATTATACTTAAGATGCGAACCAGATTCGGAACGATAGTAATGCCGGCGGATAAATTCAAAACACAGTTTCATCAATATGTAAATAAAAGATATGCATTGGCATTGGGTGCAGATCAAAATCCGGGCAATCCAAGAGGATCATACTGGCTTACTTTTTTTAATAAGATGACACCTTTTGTTACCGGTCCTGAACGCAGCGCATTCTCCATCAATCCTGCAATCATTTTTAGTACATATTATAAAGTTAAGCGAGGTTATTACCGATCAGAATTAAAGCTCATCACAAACCATCCAAATGTTTTACAAAGAGGTGAGCTTACAAAATTATTCAGAGATTTTTTGGAAGAACAGATCAGACTTCGCCCTGCTAATTATTTATGGAGCCACAGAAGATGGAAATTTGAATATGATGAAAAAAAATACGGGAAGCAGGTTGTGTAAATTCTTTTAATTTAAAACCTCAACACTTTTTTCTATCTCAAATCTATCTTTGAGTTCATTTATTTTATTCCATCCCCCCTCAACATTCCGGATATTATGGATCCCTTGTCTTTTGATCAAAGAAGAGGCAATAACACTTCTGTATCCGCCGGCACAATGAATGTAAATATTATGATGATCATCAAAGTTGGCCATGCTTGCAGGATCGACCAATTCAAGTAAAGGAATATTCATTGCCTGTTTAATATGACCATCAGCATATTCAGCTTCTTTCCTTACATCCACAATAACAAGATTTTCATCAAACGGGATATCCATCGCCAACTCATCAGCTTCTACATTAATCAAAAGGTCTAACTTTTCACCGGCTGCTTTCCATGCTTCAAAACCACCTTGCAGATAACCTTCAAACTTTTCAAAACCTACTCTTGACAAACGGACAATGGTTTCTTTTTCTTTTCCTTCTTCAGTTATCAAAAGAATAGGTTTGTCAAAAGCTAATAAACTTCCGGCCCATTCTGCAAAACGTCCTTCTAATCCAATAAAAATTGATCCGGGCACAAAACCATTTACAAACTGATCAGCATTTCTTGTATCTAAAATGATCAGCTCCTCATTGTTTATCTTTTCTTTAAAATCTTTGACAGTTAATGGTTTTAAACCTTTTTCAGTTATGGCATGTATGCTTTCATAACCTTCTTTGTTGATCTTTGCATTGATGGGAAAATATTGCGGTGGCGCTGATAATCCTTCCGTAACAGCTTTTATAAAATCTTCTTTTGTTTGTTGTTGCAAAGCATAATTGCTTTGTTTTTGTTCGCCGATGGTACTGAAAGTTTCAGGCCCCAAATTTTTTCCGCAACTACTTCCGGCACCGTGTGCAGGATATAAAATCACATCATCAGCAAGCGGCATGATTTTTTGCTGAATGCTTTCATACATCATTCCTGCAAGATCATTTGTTGTTAAAATTTCACCCTTTTGCGCAAGATCGGGACGGCCAACATCTCCTACAAAAAGAGTATCTCCGGTAAATATTGCATGGTCTTTATTGTTCTCATCTTTCAATAAATAACAACTGCTTTCTAAAGTATGTCCGGGTGTATGCAATACTTCTATGCTTATTTTTCCAATGGTAAATTTTTCGCCATCTTTTGCCACATGAACAGGGAAATTGGTTATGGTTTCCGGTCCGTAAACAATCGTTGCGCCGGTTGCTGATGCCAGATCGATATGGCCGCTTACAAAGTCTGCATGAAAATGAGTTTCAAAAATATATTTGATCTTGGATTTGCGTTCCTGTGCAAGCTGAAGATATTCATCAATATCTCTCAGGGGATCGATGACTGCAGCTTCACCATCACTTTCAATATAATAAGCAGCTTCACTTAAACAACCCGTATATAATTGTTGGATATACATATTCAATTATTTGAAAACAAAGATAAAGGCAAAACAATTTCGGTGTTAACGATTAACGGAATGACGGTAACAAAAATGCCCGCAAAAGCGGGCATTGAATATGGTAAGGATTAAGTTGTTATTCAACCAAATCAGCAGAGTATTTCATTACTTCTGCAATACGTGAATAACTTGGAGAATAAAAAATGAACTTGCCATTACGAACTGTGGTTACAATACCTGCGCGACGTAAAATAGCCAGATGCTGTGATGCAACTGATTGTTCAAGTCTCAGTTTTACATACAATTCAGTAACAGTCATTTTTTTGTTTTCATCAAGCAACTTCAACATTTGCTGACGAAGTTTGTGATTTAATGCCCTTAAAATCATTGCAGCTTTCTTTGTTTGCAGAAAGTTGATTTTAACGGTGGCCTTGCCATTGTTCAAGGTGAGTGATGTTAATGGATGGTTCATGTTTTTGAGAATTGGGGGTTAAAAAAAACGTACCGTTTAAAGTATAAAGTTAAACTATTTGTTATTATTTTACATAATTTAAAAAATATATTTCAAAAACTTTTTTTGGAAGGATCAAAGAATTCTTTGAGATAAAATGGTTCACTATAAGCCAGATTACTGAATTTGTTTTCTGTAAATGCTTTTGCTGACAGGAATGAAAGCTGTGATATATGGTGTACAACATCTGAAAAAATGGCATTTCTATGACTAATCAACTCTTTAAGCTTCCTGCTTCCGTTTCCGCTGAACATGATACTATGCTTTGCCAATTCTGAAGAAAATGAATGATCATCCAATACCGATGCAAATGGCGGTAAAATTTTTTGCAAATCATTATTATATAAAGCAGTGAACACTTCCTGCCTTCGGGCATCTATCATCGGGCAGAATAATAGATCATCCATCATTATCTTGTTACTTTCTGTAGCTTCAATGGAGGCAAGAGCCATTACTTCTAAAGTATTGATAAGGATAAGCGGGATTTTCAAAACGTAACATAGTCCTTTTGCAGAAGCCATTCCAACTCTCAAACCGGTATAACTGCCCGGACCCTCAGTAATTGCGATAGCTTCAATAGATGTAGGCTTCAGTCCTGCATCAGCTAATACTTTTTTTATTGCTGATTGAACAAAGGCTGCATGGTTCTTTTGTTCGTTGCTTTCTTCAATGGCTAATATATCTTTCCCGTTACTTATGCAAACACCGGCATATTCAGTAGCTGTATCTATATTCAGTATAAAGGCCATTATATTAATTCATTTAGTAAGGCAGGGGCGATGCTGTAACGTTTGTCCTGCACACTTAATTTTTTCAATAATTGATATATTTTCTGCAAGCCGATCTTTTCACTCCATTCAAAGGGACCATAAGGATAATTGGTTCCCAATTTCATGGCAATATCCATTTCTTTTTTTGAACTGATTTTTTCGCCTAATGCAAAATATGCTTCATTGATGATCATACCGATGATCCTTGCTGCTATCATCCCCGGTTCATCTGCAACAAATTGAAAATTCCAGCCCAGATCATTCAATATTTCTGAAGCTTGTTTTTTATAAAATTCATCAAATGAAACAACTTCTAACAAAGGTCTCATTAAAAAACCATTCCATGCGTTAATGCGAATGTAATTAACAGGAAGCTCTTTGCAGGTTGCGATAACTGCATTGACAAAAACGGGTTGATTTTTTATGTGACTGAAACAAGCACCTTCCTCTTCAAACAACAGATCAAAATATATATCGCCTTCAATAATATCTTTTTCCATCCAACTTATTTTAACAGCTGTAGGAATAGGTCTTGAAAGAAATTCTTCTTTTTGTTGTTGGTCTGCTTTTACCACAATATGCATCTGCGAGCAAGTTTTTACAAAAATAGGTTGCACAGTTGATGGAAATGCAGTTATTTGCCAATGAAATAAAATCAATCACATGTCAAAACAAATTATCAATACACCCAAAGCACCTGCACCCATCGGCCCGTATAACCAGGCAGTAAAAACAGAAGGCTTATTATTCATCAGCGGACAGGTAGCTATTGATCCTGCAACCAACGAAGTGATCAAAGGCACGGTAAAAGAAGAAACACATCAGGTGATGAAAAACCTGAAAGCCATTTTGGATGAAGCTAAACTTACATTCGATCATGTAACTAAGACGACCATTTTTCTGAGCGATATGAGTTTGTTTGCTGAAGTGAATGAAGCCTACGGTTCTTACTTTAACGGCGACTACCCTGCCCGTGAAACCGTTGCTGTGAAAGGATTGCCAAAAGCAGTAAATGTGGAAATAAGTATGATCGCTGTAATAAGTTTATAGTATAAAAAAAGTCGCCGATTCTACAATCGGCAACTTTTTTTATCAGAATGAATTATGATTAACCTGTTATTTCATAAGTACCATCACTGGTATTCATGATATACACTTCCGGAACAACACCGAATTTTTCAGTATAAGCAGATGTGATGGATGAAACTGTTGCATTTGTGTTTTCTTTTTTGATAAGGTTGATGGTACAACCGCCAAAGCCGCCGCCCATTACTCTTGCGCCGATGATGGAAGCATGCTTCTTCGCTTCATCCACTAAGAAATCCAATTCATCGCAACTTACTTCATATAATTTACTTAAGCCTTCATGTGTTTGAAACATGAGTTTGCCGAATTCTATCAGATTATTTTCCTCCAGATATTTTCCCGCCAATTGTGTACGTTCGATCTCTTCCGTAACATATAAACAACGATCATAAGTTTTAGGATCGAGTAAATTCTTTTGTTCTCTTACCTGTTTTGAAGAAATGCTTCTGAAGGATGTAGCGTCAGTTAATTTTGTTTTTAATAATGCAAGACCTTCTTCGCATTGCTTTCTTCTTTTATTGTATTCGCCGCTTGCCAATGAATGATGCACTTTGGTGTTGATGAGAACAATATCGTATTCATCTAACTGCAAGGGAAAATGTTTGTATTCCAATGAAGTGCAATCCAATAATATCACATGATCTTTTTGCCCGTTCAAACTTGCAAACTGATCCATGATGCCGCAGTTCACACCGGGATAACTGTGTTCTGCTTTTTGTGCCAGTTTTGCCATTTCAATTCTGTTCATACCAAAAGAAAAAATGGTATTCAACGCAAATAATAAGCCGCCTTCCACTGCTGCTGATGATGATAAACCTGCACCCACCGGAAGATTGCCGCCAAACACGCAATCAAATCCGCCAAAGGAAATTTTATTTTCATCCAAAACATGTAATACACCTAATACATAATTCTTCCAGCCATCTTTTTTGGCGATCTCATTCACCTTGATTGAAAATGAATCTTCCAGATCAACACTTACAAAATTGGCGGTATTTGTATTATTGGCTGCAACAGCAAACCATATTCCTTTATCAATGGCGGCAGGCATTACAAAGCCATCATTGTAATCAATATGTTCACCGATTAAATTGATCCTTCCCGGCGAAAAATATAAACGTGGTGTTGTTGTAAAATGTTGTTTAAAACCGGCAAGTACTTTTTCTGAAGTTGACATAATCATTTTGCTTTTAAAATATACGAAGTGGTGAAATTATAAACATGATGTGGTTCTAAATATTTTATTCCGATCCCATTATTGAATGAATCGGGAATGCTGCTTAAATTTTCAATGGCAATGCTTTTACGATGATCCGGTGTATAGATCTGCAAATATGGATACGATGATTCAGGTTGCAATGTTAATTCTAACAGATCATTACTTAACACACATTTTGGATGTGCCGTTTTATTCAATTCAAAACAATTGTCTAAAAAAGTATCATTCAATAAAGCACCTTGTGTAAAGCGTTCATCTTTTAATCTGTTGCCTGTTGGTAATAAAGTATCATCAAATTCCATTTGTGTATCACTGTCAAATTGCAGTGTGCATTCATTCACATCAGTCCCTAAATTAAAATAAGGATGCCACCCTTCTGCATACGGAATAGATTGTTTATTGGAATGATGCACAGCAGAACGAACCGTTACTTTATTGCCTTTTTCCAATTTCCATTTTAAAGTAACATCATAAGGAAAGGGATAACCTTTATCCGTTCCTGGATAATGATGATGCAGTGTAACGGATGCCTGATGTTCATCAGCAAAAACATCTTTCACTTCATAAACCGCATCAAACGTAACTCCGTGAATGGCATGGATGCCAATAAAAAATTTTTCAACTTGATAATCGATATTTTCAAAAGAATATTTGCCTTTGTTCATTCGACAAACAAAAGGACTTAGCCTGGCACTTTTACATCCGTTGGTGATATTTTTTGCAGCATCTTCAGGAGAACTGAAAGCATCGATCACATTCACTGATTTTCCCTGTACGGGAATTTTAAATGCATTCAGCAATCCGCCAAAAGCATATACTTCTGCTTCACATTTGGTCGTTGTATCTTTTAAAATAATAACGGGATAAACAGAAGAAGCATCAACATTTACTTCGAAGTTCATAGGCAATTTTAGGTTGAAAGTAATGAGTTTTTCGACTTGTGAAGGTGAGTTTTATCATTTGCTTTTTAAAAACTAACAACTGTTAACTTCAAAAACCTAATTTTGTTTCGGTTCAATTGTCAAATATGGGTTTTACACCAAATAATAAAATACGAATAGTTACAGCCGCTTCTTTGTTCGACGGGCATGATGCTGCCATCAATATCATGCGCCGCATCATGCAGAGCAAAGGAGCCGAGATCATTCATCTCGGTCACAACAGAACGGTATTGGAAATTGTGGAAGCTGCCATTGAAGAAGATGTGCAGGGTATTGCTATCACTTCTTATCAGGGCGGGCATGTTGAGTTTTTTAAATACATGAAAGACCTGTTGGATGAAAATGATTGCGGTCATATAAAAATTTTTGGTGGTGGCGGTGGAACAATTTTGCCTGAAGAGATACGAGAACTGCAGAGCTATGGCATCACAAAAATTTATTCACCCGATGATGGTCGTAACATGGGTCTTGAAGGAATGATCGAAGATGTGATTAAACAATGCGATTTCAGTTTGAACGGTAATGGTGATTATAAAACATCAATGGGTTTGGGTGAAGTAAAAGATGTAAGAAAAATTGCAAGATTAATTACAAATGCAGAAAACGGAATCGCTTCAACTGTCAACTATCATCCGACATCTGTCATTCCTGTTTTAGGCATCACAGGTACAGGTGGCGCAGGAAAAAGTTCCGTTACCGATGAAATTGTTCGCCGTTATTTGAATTCTTTCCGTGATAAAACAATAGCAGTTATTTCGGTTGATCCTTCGAAGAAAAAAACCGGTGGTGCGTTATTGGGCGACAGAATAAGAATGAATGCCATCTCTCATCCGCGTGCATATATGCGAAGTTTGGCAACAAGAGATGATAATACCGCATTGAGTTCGCATGTGCAAGATGCCATTGATATTTGTAAAGAAGCCGCATTCGATTTTATTATTTTAGAAAGTGCCGGTGTGGGTCAAAGTGATGCTTCCATTTTAGATCATTGCGATGTTAGTCTGTATGTGATGACGCCTGAATATGGCGCTGCCTCTCAGTTAGAGAAGATCAATATGTTGGATTATGCTGATATTGTATGTATCAATAAGTTTGATAAAGCAGGAGCATTGGATTCCTTACACGATGTTCGTAAACAATACAAACGCAATCATAATTTATGGGAAGCAAAAGATGAGGAACTGCCAATTGTTGGGACTATCGCCGCACAATTTAATGATGCCGGTGTGAATGAATTATTTGAAAAATTAATTTTCACTATCGAAAAGAAAACAAAAATTCAATTTGGAAAAATTGATTTTCATCAACACCTAAAAGATACGGCAAGTAAATCGCAGATCATTCCTTCAAAACGTGTTCGTTATCTATCAGAAATTTCTGAAAACAACAGGAATTATGATCAGCTTGTAAAAGAACAATCTGCTATCGCTTCAAAATTGTATCAATTAAATGGCGCTTTAGAAATTTTTAAAAAGAAAAATGATGAGGCATTGGTTGAATCCATTCAACAACAAATAGATTTTTATATAAATCAATTGACTCCTGTTGCAAAAAAATTAATCACCAACTGGCCGGAAAAAATAAAAGCATATCAACAGGATTTTTATCAATATAAAGTGCGTGATAAAATCATCAAGCAGGAAATGTTCCGCACCAGTTTATCGGGCACAAGAATTTCAAAAGTGGTATTACCAACATATAAAGATTGGGGCGATCTCTTGCGTTGGCAGGCACAGGAAAATGTGCCGGGTCATTTTCCATTTACGTCAGGTGTGTTTCCGTTAAAACGCGAAGGCGAAGATCCAACAAGAATGTTTGCCGGTGAAGGTGGGCCTGAAAGAACCAATAAACGTTTTCATTATGTTTCTGTCGGTCAACCTGCAATTCGCCTCAGCACTGCATTTGACAGTGTTACCCTATATGGCGAAGATCCGGATAAACGCCCGGATATTTTTGGTAAAGTAGGCAACAGCGGTGTAAGTATTGCAACGGTTGATGATGCAAAAAAATTATACAGCGGCTTTGATTTGTGCAGTCCTAAAACATCAGTCAGCATGACCATCAATGGTCCTGCACCCATCATCCTTGCATTTTTTATGAATGCGGCGATCGATCAGCTCTGCGAAAAATATATTACTGAAAATAATTTATGGAGTGAGGTTGAAAAAATTTCAAATTTCAAATTTCAAACTTCACACAAACCGCTTTATTATAATCCATCCTTACCTGAAAGATTACCCGAAGGCAATGATGGATTGGGATTAAAATTATTAGGATTAAGCGGTGATGAAGTTTTACCAAAGGAAGTTTACGAAAAAATTAAAGCTACAGCGCTATCACAGGTTCGTGGAACAGTGCAGGCAGATATTTTAAAAGAAGATCAGGCACAAAATACTTGCATTTTCTCTACAGAGTTTGCATTGAAATTAATGGGCGATGTACAACAATATTTTATTAATAATTGTGTTCGCAATTTTTACAGTGTAAGTATCAGCGGTTATCATATTGCAGAAGCAGGCGCTAATCCTATTACACAATTAGCTTTCACATTGTCTAACGGATTTACCTATGTTGAATATTATTTAAGCAGAGGGATGAGCATTGATGATTTTGCAAACAACTTGTCTTTTTTCTTCAGCAATGGAATGGATCCGGAATACAGTGTTATCGGCCGTGTAGCAAGAAGGATCTGGGCAAAAGCCATGAAGTATAAATACAAAGCCAATAAGAGAAGTCAGATGTTGAAGTATCATATTCAAACATCAGGTCGTTCTTTACATGCACAAGAAATTGATTTCAATGATATCCGGACAACGCTGCAAGCTTTGTATGCGATCTATGATAATTGCAATTCATTACACACAAATGCTTATGATGAAGCCATCACTACGCCTACAGAAGAAAGTGTGCGTCGTGCCATGGCCATTCAATTAATTATTAATCGTGAATTGGGGTCTGCTATCACAGAAAATTTTATTCAGGGTTCTTTTATCATTGAAGAGTTGACCGATCTCGTTGAAGAAGCCGTGCTGGTTGAGTTTGACCGAATCAACGAACGTGGTGGTGTATTGGGTGCGATGGAAAGAATGTATCAGCGAAATAAAATTCAGGAAGAAAGTTTGTATTACGAAACACTAAAACATACCGGCGAATTACCGATCGTTGGCGTGAATACTTTTTTAAATAAAAAAGGAAGTCCTACCATTCTTCCAACAGAAGTGATCCGTTCCACCAAAGAAGAAAAAGAACTGCAAATCGAGAACCTGCATGCTTTTTGGAAACGCAATGAACATCGATCAGCAATCATGCTGGAAAAATTAAAAGAAGTTGCGGTCACCAACGGAAATTTATTTGAAGCATTGATGGAAACAGTAAAATATTGTTCTCTCGGACAAATAACGCATGCGTTGTATGAAGTTGGCGGGCAATACAGAAGAAACATGTAATTTATTTTGACTGATGATTTTAAAGTATATTATATTTGATATATACGAATATCCTAAATGTCAATATGCGTTTAAGTTTTTTTCTTTTTTCATTTCTTTTCATTTATGCAGCTCAATCGCAAACACTTCGAAAGTGGTATGATTATCAATGGAAAGAAACCGATGCTGCCAATGCACGTTTCTTCGGAGAGATAAAACATACAGATAGTGGCTGGCATAGAAGAGATTATTTCATGCATGAAACAAATAACCTGCAAATGGATGGCACTTATTTAGACAGCAGTTGCAAAGTTGCCAATGGTTTTTTTTATTATTTCCATGCGAATAAAAATTTAAAAAGTTTTGGCCGATTTGTGAATGGGAAAAAAGATGGATTGTGGTTAAGTTTTCATAATAATGGGGTGTTGAGTGATTCAACATTTTATGAAGATGGTCGTATAACCGGTACTTCTATGGGATGGTATCCGAATGGTTTTCTTGCTGATTCCAATATTGTTAATGGTGGAATAAGAACCACCTTTAATTGGTTCGACAATGGACATTTGTCATCAGCAGGACGTTATAATAGTTTGGGAAGAATGATAGGCAAATGGCAATTTTTTTATCCCTCCGATCAGCTCGCTTCACTGGAATCTTATGACGAAACAGGGCGTTTAATTGACAAGACATATTTTGATGAAAATGGAAATTCCATGGATACAACTGACCGATCAAAACCTGCAGAATTTCCGGGTGGATTAAAAGCATGGCAAAAATATTTAGACAAGAAATTGTATTTTCCAAGTCAATTTAAAATAGTAAATTCTGATAAAGCAGTTGTAGTTATTGATTTTACAATCAGAGAAAATGGTTCTGTTGAAAATGTATTTGTTGAAACTCCCTTTTATGAACCTTTTAATGTTATTGTTTTGGATGTTATTAAGAAATCTCCTAAATGGAATCCTGCATTTTTTCATAACAGAAATGTGAAGTTTCGTCATCTACAAGCAATTACTTTTAATCAGGTCAGCGAGTAAATACAACGAACTGCAAAAGAAAATAAACATATAACTTCGATTCTATAATTTTATACAATGAAGTTCAAAATATTTTTATTGACTGTTACTGCAATATGCTTTCATCAGGCATTCAGTCAAAACAGAAAAATTGATACCACTTTAATGATCGGGAAAGCAGGTTACAAAGTTTCCTGCAACAATAAAATGCCAGACAAAAATTCGGTTATGCTAAAACCTATTGGATTTGAAGCAGGTGCAAGGGATATTAATTTTTATGTAAAAGGAAAGATCATGCGTGCAGAAATCGAAGATTTTAATAATGATGGTTTTCCGGATATTGTAATTTTTGCTACCGGCGGTGAAGTAGTAACTGATTATGTAAATGTGGTAAATGTTTATGCGATCGCATCAGCAGAAAATAAATCTTTCACACCTATTTATTTCCCTGATATTTTAGATGATCCAAAATTACGGATCGGTTATAAGGGACATGATGAATTCTCATTGATGGAAGGAACACTGCTGAGAAAATTTCCTGTTTATAACGTAGGTGACAGCACCAATAATCCAACAGGCGGTAAAAGAATTGTACAGTATAAATGTTTTCCTGTTGAAGGAGGAGGCGCTTATAAATTTAAAGTACTGACTACCTACGCAGTCAAGGAATAATAATAGTATAGCTGATAAAAAAATACCCGCTTCATAATGAGCGGGTATTTTTTTATCAGTATTTTTTATTTTATCTGTGATGGCTTCCACCTCCATGTCCACCACCACTGCTTCTGCTTCCACCACCATTACTGCTTGGTCTGCTTTGCTGCGGTGCAGGAGCTGATCTTTGCATTTGAAAATTTTGTGTGCGCATTTGTCCGCGATCATGCATTTGTTGCTGACTGTTTAAATTCTGTATCACATTACTTCTATTGCTGTTTACAGGCTGCCATTGATTTCCCTGGCGTTGTTGAATTTGCCCGTTAGCGCCTCTCTGAAAAACATTTCCTTCTCTGTCAGTGGTAATAACCTGCCCCTGCGAACGATTCATGTTTGAATTAACAGAACCGTTTTGTGTTCCTGGCATGACGGCACTTCTATTAACGTTTTCAATTCTGCCGTTATTAATAACGGTGTTGTTTCTGTTATTTACCTGTACATTATTTCTGGTAACAACATCTCTTCTGTAATTATAAATATTAGTTGTGTTATTGTTGTAACGAACAGTATTGTGTATGTTACCCGAATATGGTCTGTTTCCGTAATATCCATAAGGTCTGTACCCGCCGCCATACCAATGATATGGAGGACGATACCCAACCGGTCCATACCAGCCACCACCCCAACCTGACCAAAGATTTATTCCAAACCCGAAATTAAGCCAACCATAACTGTATCCAAAACCCATACTCCAACCAACCCAAGGATTATAATGCATTCTGAAACCCCAAGTATAAGGACGTGGATAATAATGGTAACCATACCAAGGTGCATAATAAAATCCTGTTCCGTAAACAACAGTTGGTCCGTAAATAAATGTGTTTAAATAACCGGGTGTATATCCCATATAAACCCAATCGGGTGTTACATCATAGATATAAACGTATTTCATATTATACGCCGGATTACTGGGTGGAATGATATCTACTTCTGCAGGTCTTTCTGTTGCAACGGTCCATGGACCTGTTGCACTGTATGATTCAAACCAAACACCATTTTCAACTACATAATATTTATCTCTGTATCTGATAACTGAACTTTGCGTGTTTACTCCGTATTGCATGGAAGTACCCGGAATATTATCAAACTTAGGATTGCCATCGTAAGTAACATTGGCGCTTGCCTTATTGCGATCAACTTTTGCAGTTTGCGGAATTTGTGCATCCATAATGGCTTCACGTGCAGCCTGCGTTCCTGCAACACTTGCCAACACATTATCTTTTGGTGAGCCTTCCGGGATTTTTGCAAAGTCAGCAGGCAAACTATTCGATGCAATATATTGCCATGGCCCATTTAAGTTAGGTGCTTTATACCAGCGCCCTGACAATAATACAAAATACTGTTGTGATGACTGATCAATAAAAATATCATTCTCCGTATTTGCTGCATACAACAGGTTTGTGCCGCTGATCGGTAACAGATCAACTTCACCATTTGACTGAATTAATTCGGCAGGCTCGGTACTCACAATAATATCTGTAACTGCATTACTTCTTGCGGCAGCTGAATCACTTGTAAAACCCGGATCATTGCTTACAGCATTATCAACAGCAGTCTGAACTTTATTCAAATTACCCGGAACAGTGTTTGCATAAGAATAAGGGCCTGTTGCTGATGGGGCGCTGTACCAATGTTTACCGCCATATAAATAATAGGCACCATCATTATTTTTTACAATAGTGAAGGGAGAATTTACAACTACATCAAGATTCCAGTCGTTGTTGTGTTGCAATTTTGGTGCACCATCAATCAAAACCAATGTGGCAGGCCTGTTGCTGTAAATTATTTTAGGAGGTGCAGTGCTTAAATTTTTTGATAATTTTTTTTCTTCTGTGTTTGATTGCAGCATGGTCAACAATTCATCCATGGGCAATTCGATCTGTAATTTCGGGATTTCTGTTTCCAATGCTGATTTTAAATAACTCACCCTGTTGGCATCAAGATCAGATCCGAATTTAAGATTAGGGACCTGAACGGATACAATACTGATATTACGGCTATCTCTGTCAGTTTCAACTTTATTTACCGACCAGAATGTTCCGAATACGGGGTCTGTTTTTCCTGCTTCCGTTACAGAAATGGCAGAACGTAATTTTAATACATCACCCGAAAAAGATTCAGGTTGCGGATGATAGATCTTGATAACAGAGCCGTCATCTGTTGTAATAACTCTTGGCCAATCTTCCTGTGCATTGCTTTTTGTAGCAAATAAAGACGAGGAGATGATGAGCGATAAAAGAACGTACAAAGTTTTCATAATCAGGAATTGTATTGTCTAATAGATAATGATTAAAGCAGAGAGTTTAATCTCCTGTAATATATAATCAAAATTGTGCCAGATTTATGGATTTGCTAACAATGGCGTATTAATTACTGAGTTTAACTTTTCTTTCAGTTCTTTTGATCCATTTGAAGTGAGTAGATTTGATGTATAAATTTTTACAATGGAATTTGGTCGCGTACCCGAATCAGAATTGAATGCAATCGATTTTGCATTGCCTGCCGAGCCCTTGTTCAATCAGCAAGTGCTGAAAGGTAAAAAATCAAAACATCCCAAAATTTATATCGGTTGTGCTAAATGGGGAAGAACAGAATGGCTGGGCAAAATATATCCTCCCAAAACAAAAGAAAAAGATTTTTTAGATCATTACGTAAAACATTATAACAGTATTGAACTCAACGCAACACATTATAAAGTGTATGGACCGGACGGAATTGCCAAATGGGCTGCCAAAGCCGGTGATAAGGATTTTATGTTTTGCCCTAAAATGTATCAGGGTGTTACGCACCGCGGAAGTTTGAAAGGGAAAGATTTTATCACCACAGAGTTTTTACGGGGTATTGTTGCATTTGAAAAACATCTCGGTCCTGTTTTCGTTCAGGTGAGTGATGCATTCACACCAAAAAGAAAAGAAGAACTGTTTCATTTCTTAAAGTCACTTCCTACGGATATGCAATTCTTTTTGGAAGTGCGCCATCCCGATTGGTTTGGTAAAGAAAATATACGAACAGAATTATTTGAAACACTGCAACAGATCAATGTTGGTGCTGTAATTACCGATACGAGTGGCAGAAGAGATTGTGCACACATGCATCTCACTTTACCCAAAGCTTTTATCCGTTATGTAGGAAACAGTTTGCATGCCACTGATTATACGAGAATTGATGATTGGATCAAGCGTATCAAATATTGGTTAGATAATGGTTTGGAAGAATTATATTTTTTCATGCACATGCATGATGAAACGTTTTCTCCTGAATTAACTGTTTATTTAGTTGATCAATTGAATGCAGCTTGTGGCGTAACTTTACAGAAGCCGACCTTTATTCAGCCTACACTTTTTTAAAACAATAAAATGATTGTTATGAAAAATGTTGCTTACACATTTCTGTTACTTATTCTGGCTTCCTGCTCTTCCATGAAGATCTCCTATACTAAATCTGCCGATGCTGTTAATTTTACAAAATACAAGACTTTTGATTTTTATGAATTGAAAGCATCAGGTGATACGATCACCAAAAATTTTACAGAACGAACTGATATTTTAAAAAATGCCATTGTTGCTGAAATGAATAAACGCGGTTATGTGCGATCAACTATACATCCCGATCTTTTGATAAATATCGGTATCGTTGTGAGGGAACAATCTCAGCTTATCCAACCCAGCTCTCCGGTGAATATTTTGGGATTGTATCGTGAAGGCGCTGTTTCATTAGATATCGTTGATGCTTCAGAAAATAAAATTGTCTGGAAAGGATCAATAACAGGAATTGTGCCGGGTAAAAAATCATCTGCAGAAAAACAAACAGAATCCGGAATGAAAAAATTATTTGAACGATATCCTGTAGAAATAAAACCATAATCATTTTATCTCGAACAATTCTTCCCATCGCGTGGTATATCTTTTAGAACGCAGTTCCTGACGCATCTTCCAGTCCCGCTCTGTTCCCGATGCAGCAAACTTCAACACATCATCACGCATACTGAAATTTACATTATCGATCATGTTCATCAGTATCCGTTGATTATTTTTTGTTTCGGATAAAAATAAATTTCCCTGAATGGAAGTATCGGGAACAATGCCACTTAACATCACACCTGCTTTTTTATAAATATTTCCTTCTTCAAATAATCTGTCAACCAATGCAACAGCGGGCTTGATCAATTCATTGGTGATGGAAGTGGCAACAGGTAAATGAACATAAGTACCGATAGATGGGCCGTGACGGAAATGCGTAGTATGCGATTCTTCTTTTGGAACAATGAACACACTGATGGTTTTTGCTGCACCGTTTTGTCTTCGCAATTTTTCTGCTGCACGTGATGTGTATGTTGCAACCGCTTCTTTGATGTCTTTTATTTTTGTAACGGGCTGACCAAACATTCTTGTGGTAGCGATCATTTTTTTATTGATCAGTTCTTCTTCCATCACAATGGCAGATTCTCCATTCAATTCTTTTATTAAACGAACACCCACCACGCCACCCAGATGGCGATGCGCCCATTCGGTACTCATTCGTTTCAGATCCAATGCAGTATTGATCCTTAGCTGACGAAGCTTGGTTGCATATTGATAACCCACCCCCCAAATATTTTCAACACTCGTTCTTTGTAATGCATCATTTATTTTTTCTTCAGTATCCAAAACCAACACACAATCAGTTTCTATCTTATTTTTTTTAGATAAACGATTGGCTACTTTGCTCAATACTTTGGTGGGAGCTACACCGATGGAAACTTTGATGCCCGTCCACATTTCAACAATTCTTCTCATTTCTTTGGATGCATCAATCAATTCGTTTGAAGGAATATGATGCAGATCCAAAAAAGATTCATCCACAGAATATACTTCTACATTTTCTTTGCCAACCAACATGCGTAAAGTTTCCATCACACGCCAACTGAGATCACCATATAAATGATAATTGGAAGAGAAAGTTGCTACGCCATATTTTTCGATCATGGGTTTTGCTTTAAAATAGGGGCCTGCCATTTGCACGCCGAGTTTTTTTGCTTCGTCACTTCGAGAAATAATGCAGCCATCGTTATTGCTTAATACAATAACAGGCTTGTTCGCCAAATCGGGGCGAAACAACCGTTCGCAGGAACAATAAAAACTATTACAATCTACTATCGCTTTCATACCCCCTAACCCCCTAAAGGGGGAATTTTAATGACTCATAATTTTTGGATCTTGTATCTCAAATATGGTTGCTGTTATTGTTGAAATAACAGTTTCCATCGAATTGAGAATTTCTTTATTCGAGAAACGAATCACTTTTATTCCTGAAGAATTTAATGCACTGTCTCTTTCTTTATCCGATATTTTGGTTTCAATTTTTTGATGTATCATTCCATCTGCTTCAATAACTAATTGCAAAGGATGACAATAAAAATCGGCGATGAATTGTTGGATAGGATGTTGTCTTCTGAATTTATAGCCGAAAGGTTTTGTTCTCAGATATCCCCAAAGAATCATCTCGGCATCTGTCATATTATTTCTTAATTGCTTTGCTTTTGCAAAAATTAATGGGTTTGCTTTTTGAAACATTTTCTTTTCCATGATAGTGCTCTTTTAATATTCCTCTTCTGCGTGCAAAGTGAAATTTTCGTAACTTCTATTTTTTCAACAATCAATTTTCATCGGGGTTTTAACATTCCCCCTTCAGGGGGTTAGGGGGTATGAATTACATATGTCACAACTCCCCACACATTTGTTCTGTCATCAAAAACAGATAATGATATGTCTGAGAATTTTTTGTTCTCTGAAACTAATGTCACCGAATTAATATTTTTTTGTAATCGCCTCACCAATAATTCGCCTTCCATGATGGCGACAATCACCCGGCCGTTACTTGGTTTGATACTGCGGTCAACAATTAATGTATCGCCGATGTGAATGCCGGCGCCGATCATTGCATCGCTGTTCATACGAAGAAAATAAGTGGCAGGTTTGTTTTTGATGAGTTGTTCATTCAGATCAATGCCGCGTTCCATATAATCATCTGCGGCAGCACTAAAGCCGGTGGCATTGGCAGTTTGTATATCGCGTTGATGAAATTTCTTGGAACCATCATACGAAGAGCGATAAAAAGTTTCATTATCCATAAAAACTAAATTTTGAAATACTAAATTAATTAGTAAATTTATACTAAATTATTTATCTCGATAAAATATTATTATGGAAATGATTGTTCAAACACCAACGACCCGAATGCCATTATTCAATAACCTGTATGAATATCTGCTCGTGGCACAGCCTGATGAAAAAGTATATCAGCAGATCATTGAAGAGAAATACTCTTTTTACCATACTTATAAAGAGAAAGTGGCCATTAAGACCAAACCGCATATTACAGTAAGTAATTTTCTGGCAAAGGAAACGATGGAAGAGACCATCATCCGCTGGATGCAGCGCATCATCAGTTCGCAGTTCAGATTTTCTGTTTCCTTAAATAATTACAGCGGTTTTCCGCCGCATACGGTTTATCTGCGTGTGCAGGATCATCAACCATTCAAACAATTGGCATCCTCATTAAAAGCGGTGGATCAATATGTGAAAGGAAATGATTGTCCGCCCATGAAACTCATCACCCATCCGCACTTGAGCATTGCAAGAAGGCTGCCCGAACATATTTATGAGAAAGCCATTGCGGAATATGCACCCAAATCTTTTCATGCATCATTTGAAGTAAAGCAATTGATATTATTGAGAAGACAGCATCAGTTCGATACCTGCAAACAAGTGAGTGTATTTGATCTCGGAACGGATAATCGTTTGTTTAATTGATCTGCCACGAATGCACGAATGAGTTTTATTCGTGGCTCAAAAAATCATTGATCAATAACAATATGTCAGCATGAAAATAAAACCATCCTTCATTCCTGCATACGAGATCTATGAATATCGAATCATCCTTCAGCCGCATGAAGATCTCTGCAATAAGATCAATGCGATCAAAAGATCATTTGCAGAAATGTATCAATTGCCGGTGTATCGTTATGCAAAACCTGATATTAGTTTGGTTCGGTTCACACAATATGAAATGGTGGAAGAAAAGATCATGTACCGCCTGCAAAATATTGCTATGAGCAATGCATCATTTCCCATTGAATTGAAAGATTATGGCAGCTTTCCTACGCACAGTATTTTCATCAATGTAGCAACGAAAACAAATATTGTTGCATTCGTGAAAGAAATAAAATCCATTCAAAAATTAATGAAACCGGATGATGAACACAAACCACATTTTATTATTGAACCTTTTATAACTATTGCTGCGAAACTCTTGCCCTGGCAATATGAAAAAGCATGGTTAGAATATAGTAATACCAATTTCACTGCTATGTTCATGGCGAATGAAATATTGTTAGTGAAAAGAAAAGCGGGTGAGAAAAAATATCATACCATAAAACATTTTCAATTCCTGAATCAGAAAATCACAGCAGCGCAAACATCTTTATTTACATGTTGAATAATAAAACCTAACAAATAATTTCATGAATGAAGAACAAGAGGAACAAAATAATAACACCTATAAAAAGGGAAGAGGTGCACAATTCAATCCCAAGAACCGATTCTTAAAAAATGAAAGAGTAAAAGAACAGATTGAAAGTATTGATGACTGGACCGAACCGAATATTGCCACGCAGTACCTCGAAGACAAATCAAAAACATTGGTAAACAAAGTGGACAGCCCGGATGTGGGCATGTGGTACAGTATGAATCCCTACCAGGGATGCGAGCATGGCTGCATTTACTGTTATGCCCGAAATGCCCATGAATACTGGAGTTACAGCGCAGGACTTGATTTTGAAAGAAAGATCATCGTGAAGAAGAATGCTCCCGAACTTCTGCGTAAATTTTTAATGCATCCTAAATGGGAATGTGTACCCATTGCATTAAGCGGCAACACGGATTGTTATCAGCCCGCAGAAAAAAAGTTTCGCATTACCCGGCAATTATTGGAAGTATGCAACGAATTCAATCAGCCGGTTGGTATGATCACCAAGAATGCAGGCATGTTACGTGATAAAGATCTGCTGAAAGAAATGGCGAAGAAAAAACTGATCAGCATTTTGGTAAGTATCACTTCTTTTGAGGAAGATCTGCGAAGCGTGATGGAGCCAAGAACCACTACAGCTAAACAACGATTACGATTGATCAAAGAATTAAGTGAGGAAGGTGTGCGGATGGGTGTGATGCTCGGGCCGATGATACCCGGATTGAATGAACATGAAATGCAGCGCATCATGAAAGCGGCGAGTGAGAATGGTGCAACTTTTTCTGCTTATACTTTTATTCGTTTGAATGGTGCCATCAAATTAATTTTTCATGATTGGTTGTATAAGAATTTTCCTGACCGTGCCGATAAGGTCTGGCATTTGATAGAACATGCACATGATGGCAAAGTGAACGACAGTCGCTTTGGTGTGCGCATGCGTGGTGAAGGACCGATCGCTGAATTGGTGCGGCAACAATTTAAAAAGTATAATAAATTGTATGGATTGAATGCAGAACGCTGGGAATTAGACTGCACCAAATTTAGAAGGCCGGGGGAGCAGGGGAGGTTGTTTTGAATAGATCATTAAATTTGAAAGCAATAGATTTGCAACATGTTTTACAGAAGAAAAGTTATCCTTGCATTGATGCAAGCTTTTGAAGGGACGATTGAAAAAATATCCTTACAAAAGCTGTTGTTCTTGTTTACTCTTAAGCAGGCTAAACCCGATTATGATTTTGTCCCATATCATTTTGGATGCTATTCTTTTTCTGCAAATGCTGATTTAACAGCAATGGTGAAGCATGGCCTTCTTATGGAAAACAAAAATTCATTTAGTAGAACGGATAAAACAAATTATATCGCTTTATTAAATGAAAAGGATAAAAGAGTTTTAATTGAAATAAAAAACAGCTATGGCAAAATGAGTAGTACTTCATTAATGGAGCACACATACTTAAATCATACATATTATGCCATTAACAGCAAAGTCGCCGAAAATTTATTGACAAATGCCCAATATGCAAAAGTAACAGCAGCAAGACCGCGTAGTGAACAAACGATTCTTTTTACTATCGGCTATCAAGGAATATCTCTGGAAGAATATTTAAATAGATTGATCAGGAATGATGTTAAACTTTTGATTGATGTTAGAAATAATCCTGTGAGTATGAAGTTTGGCTTTTCGAAAAGTCAAATTAAAAAGTATTGCGAATACCTTGGTATCGAATACCTGCACATTCCTGAAGTCGGCATACAATCCACAGAACGAAAAGAATTGAATACACAAAGTGATTATGACAAACTTTTTGTTTCTTATAAAACAAATACACTTTCCCAAACAAAAGAATATCAAAAAAAAATAATTTCTTTACTTTTAGAAAAAAAGAGAGTTGCATTGACTTGCTTTGAAGCAGATATTTGTCAATGCCACAGAAAACATCTTGCAGAAGCAATTACCCCCATACCAGACTGCAATGTTGAACTCAAACATATATAGGTATGGCTTTGCTTAGAATTTTAATAACGGTTACAACATATCCGTTACCATCTCGATCATATGATGAACTTGTTTGTACTGCAGGTATACTTGAAAATGGTTCATGGATAAGATTATATCCTGTACCATTTAAATTTCTAGAGTTTAGTAAATATCAATGGATTGAGCTTGAAGTAAGAAAACCTCGTAAACAAGATTTTCGCCCTGAAAGTTATTCTCCAAGTCATCCTGATTTATCTGATATGAAGGTTCTTAGTAAAATCGATACTAAATATGAGTGGGAAGAGAGAAAAAAGTTTTGTTTAAAGGAAGTATTTTATAGAATAAATGATTTAATAGCCCTTTCACGAGAACCTTCTAATAAATCCTTAGCAACATTCAAACCAGCTAAAATTTTGGATTTCATAATTGAAGAAGATGAACGGGAGTGGAAAAAAGAGTGGTTAGAGCAATTGAAGCAAATTGATTTGTTCACAACGAACGATAATAAAAATATAGCCCCACGGATCCCAATTGATAAGATTCCGTATAAATTCAAATATCATTTTAGAGATATCGATGGAAAGGAATCAAAAATGATGATTGAAGATTGGGAAGTTGGCGCATTGTATCGTAATTGCCTAAGAGCAGCTGAAGGTAATGAGCAGATTGCTTTGCAAAAAGTAAAACAAAAATATTTCGATGATCTCGCAAAGACAAAAGATGTATATCTCTTTTTGGGAACTACTTCAGAGTGGCATAGAAGACGCTCACCAAATCCATTTGTCATTATTGGTGTATTCTACCCGCCTAAAATATTGCAAGCTAAATTGGAATTTTAATACATTCTTTTCTACCGCTAATCCTCCAAATAAACAATACTTCAGGTATTCAATTATCTCTTTAAAATAATTGAGTACACTTGTATTGATTATGCAAGTCCTTACACTATCATCATTCAACAGCCAGAAGTTTAAGTTCTGGTCATTTATTTCCATGTTCTTATTGGTGTTTGTGCATTCGTATAACTTGCATGTCAATTATCTGCAGCCATGGACTATTCCCGGCGAACGCATGACAGTCAACAGCTTTACGCAATACTTGTTTGCCAACGGTCTGTTGCGTTTTCGTATTCCCATGCTGTTCATCATTTCCGGTTATTTATATGCATTGCACGACAACAAACCCTATAAACAAAGAACCAATAAACGTTTGAGAACTTTATTGATTCCTTATTTGATATGGAGCGCATTTGGTTTGTTATTAACTTATGTGTTGGAATTATTTCCTTACACCAAACATATCATCGAACAAACACAGTTCATGCAGATCGATGAGCACAGAACATTATTGCATCAATACAAATGGTATGAATGGTTGGGCAGATGGATATTGGTTCCCGTGCCTTTTCAATTATGGTTTATTCGTGTGTTGTTCCTGTATAATATCGCTTATCCGTGGTTATTGTATTGTGTCACTCATCAAAAGATAAAAAGGATATTCTTTTCTGTAGCAGTTATTTTATGGCTGATCAATTTTGGTACACCCATTGTTGAAGGAGAAGGATTATTATTTTTTTCCTTGGGTGTGTGGATGCAGAAAACAGGATTCGATATTCAATCACCCAACAAATGGTTGAAACCTTTGCCATGGTTTATTATTTTTATTGTAGTTGCGATCATTAAAACATGGCTGGCATTTAACGGTCAACCATTTTTAGGCAATGCTGTTTTTCCTGTTTTATTAGTTCTGCATAAAATAGTTGTGTTCAGCGGACTCATTACTGCATGGTTTGGTTGCGATGCATTGGTCAAACGATGCATGAACTATCATTGGTTTGTTTGGTTATCGGGATTCTCTTTTATTATTTATGCATTGCATACACCGATATTATTTTATGTAAATTATAGTGTGCTGCCATTGCTGGAGCATATCGCTCATTACCGGATCTTATTATTCTTCACCTTGCCGATCGCCATTATTGTTTTCTGTATTTCAACAGGCGCTTTGTTGCGAAAGACTGTTCCAAAATTTTATTCTATTCTTACAGGCGGAAGAGGAATGTAAGTACAAGCTGTGAGCCTCGAGTAATTAGCTTCGAGCAACGCTCACGGCTCAAAGCTTTTTTGCTCATAGCTATTCTTCAGTACAAGTCTGCGAAGCAACCAAAGTTCCACGTAGTTACTCTTGCCTGCTAACAAATAAAATATATCTTTAAAAACAAGAAATATTTTATTCATGACCGGATTCAAACGCACCATTTCTTTAAGTACAACCATTGCTATTGTTGTTGGTGGTGTGATCGGCTCCGGCATTTTTATGAAGCCTGCATTGATGGCTTCTCAATTGGGTTCACCGTTATTATTATTAAGTGTTTGGATCGTTGCAGGATGCATCACATTATTCGGTGCATTAAGCAATGCAGAAGTGGCAGCGATGTTTCCGGAAACAGGCGGACAATATATCTTCTTCAAAAAAATGTACGGTGAAGCATTTGCATTTTTATACGGATGGGCCGCATTCGCAGTGTTTAATACAGGCGGTAATGCATCTATCGCGTATGTATGTTCGCAATACACGAATTATTTTATTGCATTACCGAGATTCTCTCTTGCCACAGAACATGCATGGTTACTGCATATTCCGGGAGTAGGAACTATTTTTCCTTTGAAAAATTTCGGAGTAAAACTGTTAACCATTTTTATCATTCTCATTTTAAGTGCTGTCAATTATTACAGTGTTCAGTATGGCGGTACCTTGCAACGTATCCTCACTTTATTAAAAGCCATTGCGATCGTTTTATTGATCGGTGGCATTTTATTTTCAGGAAAAGGTTCCGCACATAATATCATTACTTCTATTCCCAACATGCATCACGGTATGGCATTGGTAAGCGCATATATGGCTGCTATTGCCGGTGCATTCTGGGCGTATGACGGATGGAACAATATCACATTCGTTGCAGGAGAAGTAAAGAATCCGCAACAGAATATTCCGAAGAGTTTATTCTTTGGATTATTTTTTTGTATCGTCATCTATGCATTGATCAATCTGGCTTATGTATATGTGTTGCCTATTGCACAATTATCAACTTCCTCTTTTGTTGCATCAGATGCTGCAACGGTAACATGGGGGATCATTGGCGGAAGTATCATTGCATTGATGGTCATCATATCAACTTTGGGAACTACCAATGCCAATGTATTGGCAACGGCACGTGTGACCTATTCAATGGGTGAAGACAATAAATGGTTTGCATGGGCAGGAAAAAAACAAAATAAATATGATACGCCCGGCAATGCATTATTACTGAATGCCGCATGGGCCGTATTGTTGATACTGAGCGGTTCTTTTGATATGCTGACCGATATGCTGATATTCGTTAGTTGGTTTTTTTACGGCATGAGCGCATTGGGTGTTTTTATTCTGCGTAAAAAAATGAAAGAGGTGGAACGAGTGTATAAAGTTTGGGGTTATCCCATCGTGCCATTACTCTTTGTATTGTTTGTTGTTTTCTTTTTAGGGGAGACTTTATATACTGATATCAATAATTATAAAAATGGTGTTACACCCATTATTAATTCCATGCTCGGTATTTGCATCACCGGTATTGGTATCCCTATTTATTATTTTTCGAAGAAGAAAAAATAATGGGTAGCGAACTTTTGTTTTTATAGCATCAACTTTTGCGTCGTTCCAAAGGAATCCCTTCGGGGGCACACTTGTACTTTCTGCTCATTGTGGAACAGTTCCTCATTAAAAAAAATTCTGTATTAACTTGCCTTCAGAAATTTTGCAATGGAAAATGTATTTCAATCGATCATACAAGAAAAAGGTATTGTTATTCTTGATGGAGCGATGGCAACAGAATTAGAAGCACGTGGCGCCAATTTGAATCATGCATTATGGTCTGCCAAATTATTAAGAGAAGATCCGCAACTGATCCAACAAGTGCATTATGATTATTTAATGTCAGGAGCTGATGTCATCACAACAGCCAGTTATCAGGCCAGCTTTGCCGGATTTGCCAAACAGGGTTATTCAAAACAGGAAGCTATTGATCTCATGCAATTAAGTGTGGCATTGGCTTTTGAGGCGAGAGAAAAATTCATGACAATATCACCCCGAAAAATAAAACCATTGGTGGCAGCATCTGTTGGTCCTTATGGTGCATCATTGGCAGATGGTTCGGAGTATCGAGGTCATTATGGTATCAGCATAGAAAGATTAAAATCATTTCATCGCGAACGATTAAAAATATTAATAGAAACAGGAGCAGATATCATTGCCTGCGAAACCATTCCCTGTATGGATGAAGCCATCGCACTAAAAGAATTGTTGGAGGAATTTCCAAATGTGCAGGCATGGATCAGTTTCAGTTGTACAGACGGATCACATATTTGCAGCGGAGAAAAATTTGCGGATGCCATTCAAGCCATCAACGGATCAAAACAAATGATTGCTGTTGGGGTTAATTGTACAGCACCGCAATACATTGAATCCTTAATTACAATTGCTGCACCCGTTACGGATAAATTCATATTGACGTATCCCAACAAAGGAGAAGAATGGAATGCAGAAAAAAAATGCTGGATATCGAATGCCGATCATCCTTCACATTTTATAGAGGATGCAAAGAAATGGTATGCCGCAGGAGCAAAAATAATCGGTGGTTGTTGCAGAACAACGCCTGATGATATTAAGCAGTTGCAACAATTAAATAGAGCGTATTAATTTTTTTATTCTTACTTTTTTGCTTGTCCTCCGAAGGAGTCCTTTGGACAAAAAAGGTAACCGAATGAGGTTACGTAAAAAAAGACCCCCGAAAATGATGACAGCGCATTTTCGGGTTGGTTCCCTGATTAAGCTTTCGTACTACTGTGACTTCAGCTGCAGGGCAAAGGTGCGTATGCTAAAAAGCATTTCATTTTCAATGGGCTTTCTGCAAAGCAGAAATTTGTTGCGCACCATGACAGTCATACATAAAATATTTTCATTCGACTATTACTTTCTAATATCTTCCTTAAAACATCCCTGCTTTATTAAATACAAGGGTTCGGAACTTTATAATAAAGATGATGTTTATTAAAAACACAGCGCTACTACCTTACGTCATAGCGAAGCATGTAACGAAAAGATCATCGATGATAAGCTGTATTTCATGCTGTGGCTATCTGTTACTTAATATACAGATCACCACGCCATGAATGAACTCCCATTTCAATTATCAACATCCTGCTCATGGCTCGTGATGACGGTGCTCCCTTTACTTGCGACTATATCTATGCTCATGATGATCGCTGATCAACATAGAAAAATTCCTGCGTCTTCCGAACAGTTATGTTTATTTAACGAAGGTTAGATCACTATTAAATAAAAAAGACCGAAACAATCGTTTCGGTCTTTTTATGGATGATATTATGAAAACTAAAAGTTCAATAAAATGCGGCTGAATAAACGTAAACCATTGTATCCCATTTGTACGGCATCAAAAGGGCCACCTGATTCACTGTCACCCCAAGAATTCATTTTAGCACCTGCTGTTGCTGCTATATCAGGATGCACATTAAATAAATTATCTGCACCCACTACCCATGAAACATTTTTATTCAGGTGAAAGGAAGTATAAATATCAGTGGTCAGTTTACCATGATACACAAAGTCTTCCGGAACAACTGAGGTACCGTTATCAGCAGTAACATAAGGATCGTATCCTAAACCTGCATCGGAGATGCCTGCACCACCAGGGCCACCTGCAGCGGCTCCCGGTAAACTGCTGTAACCATATCCTTTGGTAGTTAATTTACCAAAGTAGGTCAGGTGTGTTCCGATAGAAAATTTATTAACGGTGTATTCCAGTAACAACGAGAATTTAGATTTAGGCGCAGAAGCTTTTAAGAATGCCTGCTCTCTTGAACTGAAGAATGTTTGCTGATCGAAATAAGTGGTATTCAGCGGAGCAGGGATATTGATCTTATCGATATTGATATTTTGAAGATTACCTGCTAACAATGCTTTAAAACCATTCTTGCCCCATTTCTTATTATAGTCTAATACGATATCAACACCTGTATTGGTGGTATTCACGGCGTTTGCAAAGAACTGAACTGAATTTAATGGCGGAGATACAACAGGCATATAAGGTGCTAATGCAGGAAGTGTAGCATCAAACTGTCCGGAGAAGATAACCCTGTTCTTAATTTGGATCATATACCCGTCAACAGTGATCGTAAAGTTCTTTGCGGGTTTATAAGCAAATCCAACACTTCCGTTCACAGATGTTTCCTGCGTTAATTTAGGAATACCGGCTGCTTTTGCAACAGCGCTGTTATTAGGCGCTAACCAAATATATTGCAGACTTCCTGCAACAATATTCGTGTTGATATTGCTGAAATTAATTTGTTGTAAGGAAGGTGCCCTGAAGCCTGTACTGACAGAACCTCTGATATTAAAATTATCGGTCAGCTTATACCTTGTTGCTAATTTGTAGGTATTCACAAAACCAAAATCAGAATAATTCTCCAAACGAATCGCCGCATCGATCAACCATTCTTTTGTCATGTCAATAGCCGCATTGGCATAGCCGCCAATATTGGTACGTGTTGCATTCACTTCATCCGTAGGTCTGAATCCCGGAAATCCCTGTGATCCGGAAGCCACATCTCTTGTTGCCCCTACATTGGGATAATATCGCTGAGCGATGGTATAGCCCCATGAATCATCTTCCCCTTTATAGATCTTGTATTGTTCAAAGCGAAACTCTGCACCGAATGACAATGTTAACCCATTCGCAACAGAATTAAATCTTTTACTCACATCATAGTTAGCGGTGTTCTGTAAAAAATTAAAACCGCCGTCATCAAAACGTGTTTTAGTGGATACGATATTTTGCGGCAATGTTCCGTTAAACGTGTTGTTGCCGTAATAATGAAAATCATTCCGACCGATCACATTGCTCAGGTCCCAATCCCAACCTTTGGAATAGGATCCTTTAAAACCCATTGCCAATGAAACATCTTTTATATACACATCTTCCTGCGGATTATAATAAACGGCATTCGGATCGATGGTCCCGCCGGTGGGATCTATCACATGCATGATACCGGGAACGAATATTAAATTTCCGTTGGCATCAGTAGGAAATTTTTCAGGATGATCTGCAAAATTCCTTGACCAGGCATATACATTGGAATGTTTGTAATTGTATCCGCCAAAAGCATAGAAACTGGTGTTGCTTCCTGCAATGGGAATTTCCATATTAAACAGTGCTCCACCTGAAGTAACCGATCCATCACCAAATGCTCTTCTGTATTCTGCGATATAAGGAGCCACCAATTTTGAATTGGGATCAGTGGTCCAGTTGGTATCCGGTAATGCACGGAATGTTTTTCCCTGATTCAAAAAGTTGGCACCGATATTAATAAAGCCGCCTTTTTTTCCGATAGGCAGACCATAGTTCACACCCATGTTAAAAGTCTTTCCGTCAAATTGATTGCCTGTATAATATTGTGAGGGATCCACATTATTCAGTGTATTGTATGTATGATCGTAGTAACCGCTATAGCCCGCATTCACTGTAAATTTCTTTACCTCTTTTTTAAGGATGATATTGATCACACCTGCGATGGCATCAGATCCGTATTGAGCAGATGCACCATCACGCAAGATCTCTACGCGATCGATCGCAGCTTCGGGGATCGCATTCAGATCCGTTCCAGAATTACCGCGGCCTCTTGTTCCGAATTCATTTACAAAAGCGGCCATGTGACGGCGTTTACCATTGATCAATACCAATGTTTGATCAAATCCCAAACCACGTAAACTGGCAAAGTCGATCGCATCAGATCCATCGGCACCACTTTGTTTATTATAATTGAAAGAAGGAACAGACATATTCAACATTGATACCAGATCGGGTTTAGCAGTTGTTTGTCCGACAGAATTGATATTGATCACATCCACCGGAACAGGCGATTCGGTCTTAACCCTGGCGCCTTTGCGGCTACCCACCAATACCACTTCCTGTAATTCTTCTACAGAAGTTTCGAGTACAATGTGCAGTGCATTTCCTTTTACGGGAACAGTGGTGGATTTAAAACCGACCGAAATAATTTCCAATACATCATTGTCTGTTGCTTGAATCGTAAAAGACCCGTCTTTGCCTGTGCTGGTGCCTGTTTTGGAAGCTTTGATCCTTACCGTTGCACCTTCAATAGGAATGGCTTTGCCGTCTTTAACTGTACCCGTAATGGTTTTCTTTTGTGCGGAAATTTGTTGGATGCATATCAATGTCAATGCAAACAACAGCAGTTGTTTTAAGGCTCTCATGCTTAAGTTTGTTTTAATGGTGTACAGTTTTTTCTAACAGCAAACAGAGGTTAAAGGAAAAAGCGATAATTGGTTTCAATTATTCTAATTTTATCGCTCAACAATCGTTTAGATCTTCCATGGATACTATGATGCGCAATATCGGGGAATTATTTCAATCATACAAAAATCGAAACCCTGAAAGAATAGAAAAACTACCGCAGAGTGGAAGTGATCGTATGTATTTCCGCATATTCCTGCAAAAAGAAACGTTTATTGCAACTTTTAACACGAATATAAAAGAAAATAATACGTTCATTCAGTTCAGTAAACATTTCAAAAAAGCAGGATTACCCGTGCCTGAAATTTTTTCTGTGAATGATGATGCAACGATTTATATACAGGAAGATCTGGGCACAGAAAGTTTATTGAATAAATTGGAACAACAAGGGCATAATGAGTATGTGTATGGGTTATTTCAAAAAAGTTTGAAAGCATTATCCAACATGCAGGTATTGGGAGATAGAGGATTGAATTATGATCTCTGTTTAACTGCAAAAGAATTCGGTAAGCAGGCCATCATGAGTGATCTCCTGTATTTCAAATATTATTTTTTAGACACTTTACGATTGCCTTATGATAAACAAGCGATGCTGGATGATTTTGATGCATTAAGCACTTACCTCACCCGCACTGAATATAAATATTTTATGTTCCGCGATTTTCAAAGCCGTAATATCATTGTGCATGATGATGAAGTGCATTTCATCGATTATCAGGGCGGCATGAAAGGGGCTTTGCAATATGATGTAGCATCTTTATTGTGGCAGGCAAAAGCAGAATTAAGTGAAGATTGGAAAGACAGTTTGCTGCAATATTATTTGGATGAAGTGGAAATTTTATTACATAAGAAAGTTGACAGAATTACTTTCATCAGTCAGTACAACGGTTATGTGTTGATACGTTTGTTACAGGTATTAGGTGCTTATGGTTTCAGAGGTCTGTTTGAACGCAAAGCACATTTCTTATCCAGCATTCCTTTGGCATTGCACAGTGTGAAATTTTTCTTAGCGCATAAACGTATCGGCATTATTACACCGGAGTTTGACAGGATGCTGCAATTGATGGTGAGTGATGAACTGATCAAAAGATTCACGCCCACTGTTGCAACAGCAGCAACGCCCTTGGTGATCGATGTGAACAGTTTCAGTTATAAAAAAGGGATACCTGTTGATGAAACGGATAACGGCGGCGGCTTTGTATTTGATATGCGGGGCATTTTAAATCCCGGAAGATTTGATGCATACAAATGTTTGAGCGGAAAAGATAAACCGGTGCAGGATTTTTTGGAACAGCGCACACATATGAATGAATATCTGAACAGTGTATGGGATCTGATCGATATAACGGTGGAAGATTATTTACAAAGAGGTTTCTCTCATCTGCAAATTAATTTCGGTTGCACGGGTGGTCAGCACAGAAGTGTGTATGCAGCAGAACAAACAGCGCGGCATTTGAGAAATAAGTATAAGGTGAGGGTTCAACTCCATCATTGTAATGAAATGAATTGGCGAAAGGAGATTAATTAATAATTAGTAATTAAAAATTAAGAATTGATGAACGCAATGATATAATCAGATGTTTAGAGAGCACCGTCATCACTCCCGATGTATCGGGGCATGCATTGGATGTTGATAATTGAAATGAAAAATTAGTCAAGGCCCGATATGTCGGAGGTGATCTGCTATTAATAAACAGATAGCCACAGCATGTTAAGCATTTGTTTGATGATACAATTTACGTTACATGCTTCGCTATGACGTTTTCACAAAAACAAATAAAAAATCGGAATGCATTTTATAAAACGAAAAGTAAATGAGTAACGGTAAAAACTCCCCTTTAGGGGTTAGGGATACTCGTGCAATGATATTGGCAGCGGGATTGGGGACAAGGTTGAAACCCTGGACAGACCATCATCCCAAGGCATTGGCTGTCGTGAACGGTAAAAGTCTATTGCAAAGAAATATTGAATGGTTGCAAACAGTTGGTATCAAAGAAGTGATCGTGAATGTGCATCATTTTGCGGATCAGATCATTGATGCGATCGAAAAAAATAAGGGTTGGGGAAGCGCAATCACCATCAGTGATGAAACAGATGCGGTATTGGAAACAGGTGGCGGCTTACAAAAAGCAGGATGGTTTTTTGAAGATGATTTTGTGCTGATGAATGTAGATATTTTAACAGATCTGAATCTGCAACAAATGATCGATCAGCATAAAAAAAATAATGCACTCGCTACATTGGCGGTTACAGAAAGAGATACATCCCGTTATTTTTTATTCAATGTGCAACAGGAGTTATGTGGCTGGAAAAATGTGAAAACAGGAGAAGAAAGAATCATGCGGCATGAAAATGATCTGACGCAAAAAGCATTCAGCGGTATTCATGTCATCGATCCGAAAATATTTTCATTGATGAAACAAGAGGGAAAATTTTCGATGGTGGATGTTTATTTAAGTTTATGTGCAGACCATACAATTCAATACTTCGATCATTCGGATACGAAGTTCATGGATGTGGGTAAACCGGAAAGTGTTGTGCAGGCGGAAGGGATGTTTGTGTAGGAAGGTCTATAGGTTTTAGTCGGCGTTGTTGTTGGTCGCTGACCAACAATTGTTCAGCGTACTTGGCTCGTGATGACAGCGCTCCATCAACCGCCGTCATAGCGAAGCATGTAACGGGAGGACTATCGAAAAAAAGCTGTTGTACATGCTGTGGCTATCTGTTCATAGATACCAAGCATTTATTCAACAGATCACCACGCCATGACTAACTTTTTCGTTTCAATTATCAACACCCGACTCATGGCTCGTGATGACGGTACTCCATCAACCGCCGTCATAGCGAAGCATGTAACGGAAGGGCTATCGAAAAAAAAGCTGTTGTCATGCTGTGGCTATCTTTTTATTAATTGACAGATTACCGCCGACACATCGGGGTAATGAATTAATTCAATTATAGTTTTTCAATTTTGCGCTGCATTGCTCGTGATGACGGTAATTATTATCTTTATTCCTTATGGTTATGATTCAAAAAGGAGGATGTGTTTATATACTCACCAATAAAAAAAATACTGTTTTATATATTGGTGTTACTTCTGATTTATATAAAAGAATAACAGAACATAAAGAGCATAAATATCCAAGTAGTTTTAGTGCTCGATATAATTGTGATAAGTTGGTTTATTATATTCAATACTCAAGTATAGCAGAAGCGATTATTGCAGAAAAGAAATTAAAAGACAGGTCTCGAAAATATAAAGAACAATTAATTAATGCATCAAACCCCGAATGGAAAGATCTATGGGAGGATGACGTGTCTAAATGGTAATGTTGATCGCGGAATAATAAAAACAGATCACCACGCCATGATTGGATTCAGGTTTCAATTATTCAATTGTACGGTGCATGGCTCGTGATGACGGTACTCCCTCGGCATACGTCATAGCGAAGATGTAAAATAAACTTCATCGTTATACAGATGCTTATACATGCTTTGGCTATCTGTTTAATAATTGACAGATCACCACGCCATGACTAACTTTTTCGTTTCAATAATTCGGCATTTCGTTGCATGGCTCGTGATGACGGTACTAGATTGTGATTACGTTACCTCCTCGGCATACGTCATAGCGAAGCATGTAAAATAAACTTCATCGTTATACAGATGCTTATACATGCTGTGGCTATCTGTTCATAGATACCAAGCATTTATTCAACAGATCACCACGCCATGACTAACTTTTTCGTTTCAATAATTCGGCATTGCGTGCATGGCTCGTGATGACGGTACTAGATTGTGATTACGTTACCCCCTCGGCATACGTCATAGCGAAGCATGTAAAATAAACTTCATCGTTATACAGATGCTTGTACATGCTGTGGCTATCCGTTTATTAATAACAGATCACCACGCCATGATTGAATTCAGGTTTCAATGTTTCAATTGCACGATTCATGGCTCGTGATGACGGTACCAGATTGTGGTGACAGCACCAGACGCCCTTGTCATCTTGGTGCATACTCCTTATATACCCCTTAGATACTCCCTATATAAAGCGTATATGATCCCTGTACAACTATACCTTGATATAGATCTTTTTCTTATCCAGCACATACACAATGGACCAATAAAAAACGATCATGATCAATGCATAGACCAATGATCCCACACGAAGATCTGATGCGATGTCTTTACAAATATGCTGGTAGAACCATCCGAATGGAGAAGTATAAATGGGTTTTCCGTTGGGATTGAAACCTTCGGTGATCCTGATCAGTCCTAATAATCGCGGTAAGAATCCGCTCAACACAAAAATGAATAATGGGTTCTTGCCGAACACATCGAAGAATTTACTCCAAGCACCTTTCACTTCCTTGAATTCGATGAGATAGATCAATGCAGCAAGGGTAATAGTTGCCAATCCTGTTGTGTAAATGGCATAACTGCTGGTCCATATTTTTTTGTTGATGGGGAAGACCATATCCCAGCAATAACCGGCGAAGACCAATACAATGCCCGCCACAAAAAGATTGGACAGCATCTCATAATTCTTTCCTTTTTGCTGAATATATTGTCCAACGAAATAACCGAACACCACTTGTACAATGGCAGCAAAAGTGCTTGCCAATCCTTCAGGATCGAAAGGAACGCCTTCGCCTTTATATACATGTGCTACACCAAACAGATCGATATCAACCGATGTTCCGAAATAGCCGGATAAGCTGAATGGGTCTGCAGGATTTCCCAATAACAAACAAAGCAGCCAATAGCTTAATAATAAAATGCAACTGAAAACATAAGCGCCTTTTGTTTTGAAAAAATAAACGATCAGTGAAGCAAATAAATAACACAATGCAATTCTCTGCAACACACCCATGCAACGGATGCCAGAAATAGTGCCGTCCCTGGTGGCCCAGGTCCAGCCCTTTATTGCCAGATCACCTTTTGAACCATACATCACAAAGGGACTCCAGTTCAATAACAAACCGATCACAAAAATGAGTATTGCTCTTTTAAAAACTTTCTTTAAAAAATAAGCCGTGCCTTCTTTTTCAAATCGTGGCATCACGAAGGACATGGCATTGCCTACTGCAAATAAAAAGAAAGGAAACACCAGATCGGTGGGTGTGCAACCATGCCAGGTTGCGTGTTCGAGCGGTGAAAAAATATGTTCCCAACTGCCGGGATTATTGACCATGATCATCAGGGCAACAGTGGCACCACGGAATACATCTAAGGAATAATAACGTTGGTTCATAAGGCAGATTTGAAGGATGAAGATAAGAAAGTCTTTCCTCCTTCACTGAAGTTACGGAGGATAAATAGGAAGTTGGTTCCTGCTTTCTGTTAAATGCAAGTGTGTTTAATAATTGACAGATCACCACGCCATGACTCGATTCAGGTTTCAATTATTCAGCATCATGGTGCATGGCTCGTGATGACGGGGCTCGATTAACTGCCGTCATAGCGAAGCATGTAACGAAAACAATCTCTATAAAAAAGCTGTTGTACATGCTGTGGCTATCTGCGTTTAGATGTATGGCATTTATTCAACAGATCACCACGCCATGACTTTTTTTCGTTTCAATTATCAACGCTCAACCCATGGCTCGTGATGACGGTGCTCCCTTGGGCCGTTGTTGGTCGCTGACCAACAACTGTGTCAGGGAAAAAATGTAGTTTTATCATATGAATTCAGCATTGAAAAATCCGGTTTTCAATAAGCGCATTTTTTGGGATGTGAATTTTGAAGCGTTGGATTATGACAAGAAAGCCGGCTTTGTAATTGAACGTGTTTTTGAACGGGGTGATGTGGAAGATATCCGCAATTGCAGGCGGTATTATGGGGATAAGAAAGTAAGTGAAGTATTACTGCAAGCAAAATATTTACCTGAAAGAAGACTTCATTTGGCCGCGGCTGTTATTGATAAACCTTATACAGAATTCAGATGCTACACTTTGAAACAGTCGAATCCGGAACTTTATCCATATTAAAACGTTTAATGCAGATCGATGTTTTGCAACCCTTTTCTTTGGTTGGAGGCACTGCTTTAGCGCTCAGGTATGGACACCGAAGTTCTGTTGACCTTGACCTGTTTTATCATCAGAAATTTGATCACGAATCTATTGCAGATTCTCTGAAAAATGCGTTTGGTAAGGGTTACAGTTCAGAGAGTAAAACTGCCCGATGGGGTATATTTTGCTATATCGAGAATGTAAAAGTCGATATTGTTTATTACCCACATCTTCCTATCAGCTATATGCAGGAAACAGACACTATCAGGATGTATAGCGATCCTGATATCATTGCTATGAAACTGAATGCCATTTTGGGCAGGGGCAAGAAAAAGGATTTTTGGGATCTGTATGAATTATTTCAACATTATACTTTGGAAGAAATGATCGCATTTCACGAAAAGAAATTTCCTGAACAAAATCTTCTTATTACCATACCACAGGCAATCACTTATTTTGATGATGCCGAAGAGAGCGAAGAACCAATAAGTATGAAAGGGCAAACATGGAATTCTGTGAAGAAATTGATTCAGCAAAAGGTGAATGATTATTTGAAGTAGTGATGCTATGGTTGGTCGCTTGGGGCCGTTGTTGGTCGCTGACCAACAACCAACGGGGCTTGGTCCTGCCTTACAGGCATTTAAAATCGTAGATGATCCAACTTTAAGTTATCAATAAAGCAGGTATAAGCTACCTGTAAACTACCTCTATCTGGGGTAGCTTATAGGTGGCTTATAGGTGGCTCATAGGTGGTTTATAGGTAGCTTATCTGAGAAAATAAATGAATGCTATCCCCGACTTAATATAGACGGATCACCACGCCATGATTGAATTCAGGTTTCAATTATTCAGCATCATACTGCATGGCTCGTGATGACGGTACTCCATCAACCGCCGTCATAGCGAAGCATGTAAGAAAAAGGTATTAATAGACAGATCACCACGCAATGACTTATTTTCCGTTTCAATTTTTCAATTGTACGTTTCATTGCTCGTGATGACGGTACTCCCTTGGTGTTCGTCATAGCGAAGCATGTAAACTAAACTTCATCGCTATACAGATGCTTGTACATGCTGTGGCTATCTGTTTATTAATAGACAGATCACCACGCAATGACTTATTTTCCGTTTCAACCATTCAATTGTACGTTTCATTGCTCGTGATGACGGGGCTTGATTGTGATGACGGTGCTCCCTAGGTAACGTCATAGCGAAGCATGTGACGAGAGGAATATCGATAAAAAGCTGTTGTACATGCTGTGGCTATCTGTAAATTAATAGACATCACCACGCAATGACTTATTTTCCGTTTCGACTATTCAATTGTACGTTTCAATGCTCGTGATGACGTTGCTGGATTGTGATGACGGTGCTCCCTTGGGGCCGTTGTGGGTCGCTGACCAACAATAGTATCATCTTTGTCGTTCTAACCTTAACCACTTGGTGTGAAACTTCTTTCCCCCCCGCAACTCATTTCCAACAATTATCGTTTGCATAACAAAAAAGGCGGGTTTCTAACCCGAATTTAATCTAAAGCGATGATTCTAAAACGCATAAATGCTTATATTTGAAGTTCTGAAATCGAAATGCGGCACATTGGTATTTTAGATGATCCCTACCCCCTGACGCTGTGAATTGAATATTTTACCATGTGATTATGGAAAAACTAACTTGTTTTAATTTATTATAGCTCGTTTAAGGTGTAACTTTTGGTGAAAACCGGGGCTATGCCTTATTTTTTTGGTTCCCTTTAAGCTCAACCTGTGAGTGAGATTGCGGAGCTGTATTTGGAAAATCCACGCAAATTGACCCCCTAATACCGGCGTAAACTGACCCCCTTTCGCCAGCACAATGTGACCCCCTTGTAACGGCACAAATTGACCCCCTAAATATTGGTAACAGAATTAGTTGT
>Ga0316218_1000390_pt1 | contig 63358 bp, 62 predicted proteins | sample TBH18003metaG_FD_203634 | JGI IMG/M metagenome (GOLD analysis project Ga0316218, IMG submission 203634) | Freshwater microbial communities from Trout Bog Lake, Wisconsin, USA - TBH18003 | ecosystem: Environmental > Aquatic > Freshwater > Lake > Hypolimnion/Profundal zone | place: USA: Wisconsin... | reverse complement strand
TAGGCGCTACCATTAGCCAATTTATTGTCCTCCCAATCTTTATAAGATTGTAAAACAGCTATTGCATTTTTGTTGTTATCTGAACAAGTAAATGCAGAAGAATAAGTGGCTTTGTAAGGATAAGTAGTACTGTCGGATGAAGCTGTGGCAGCGGGTTTGTCAGCATTATTACATGCAGTTACAAATATTGCCAAACAGCAAATTGAAAGAATTTTTTTCATAAATTTTTAAATTTAAATGATAAAGAAGGAAATGGTGAGTTGAGTAAGGTACAATACAGAATTGATAAATGCAAGTGATTACAGTTATTATTTAATGAATAGAAAACTTAATCTGGGATTATAGATGATTTATACCGGGCACTTTTCATGATAGTTGATCAATTCAATCGGTATTCTTTCTAATTCAAATCCGGTATATTTTATTTCAATTTCATTCAATGTTTCTTCTATCTCTGCTACTTCTTTTAATTGTACTAATTTATTTCTGTAGTGTTTAATATCCGGAAAGCCTTTTAAATAATTGGCATAATGACTACGCATTTCAAGAATGCCTAACAACCCATTTTTCCATTCAATACTTTTATGCAAATGTTTTTTAATTACTTGTATTCTTTGATGAATATCAGGTGGGGCAGGCATTTTGCCATGTTGCACAAAATATTTTATTTCATTGAATATCCAAGGATAACCAATGGCTGCTCTGCCAATCATAATGCCATCTACACCATATCTGTTCTTATATTCCAATGCTTTTTGCGGTGAATCAATATCACCATTACCAAAAATGGGAATATGAATGCGCGGATTATTTTTTACGTTGGCAATCAAACTCCAATCTGCTTCACCTTTATACATTTGACTTCTTGTTCTTCCATGAATGCTCAATGCTTTAATGCCAACATCTTGTAATCGTTCGGCGACTTCTTCAATATTTTTTGATGATTCATCCCATCCCAATCTTGTTTTAACAGTAACCGGTAATGAAGTAGAGCGCACCACCGCTTCAGTTAATCGAACCATCAGGTCAATATCTTTCAATACACCGGCTCCGGCTCCTTTGCTCACCACTTTTTTTACAGGGCAACCAAAATTAATGTCTACCAAATCCGGATTCACTACATCAACAATTTTTGCGCTCAATGCCATCGCTTCTTCATCACCACCAAAAATTTGAATGCCTACCGGACGTTCATAATCAAATATGTCTAATTTTTTTCTGCTTTTAATGGCATCACGGATTAATCCTTCACTCGAAATAAATTCTGTGTACATCAAATCTGCACCATTATCCTTGCACACTGCGCGAAATGGCGGATCGCTCACATCTTCCATTGGTGCCAGTAATAATGGAAAATCCGGAAGTGCTATTTTATCAATCAATACCATATAAAGTTTTTTCTTATTGCCGTTAATCATTCATTTATTCCCCGTATCCTGTAACTTGCAATTTTTATTGAATTGCGAATTTACAAGCTTATTTTTGGATGATATGAATTTACAACCACGAATCAATTACGGAGCGCAATTTGCAATATTATTAGGTATTACCGGTGCAGCTTTTATTGTTGGCGGTGTTGCCACTATTTTTATATCGGCTGCAATTTTGCATACTGATATTGTTTCTGTTTCAACTGTGTTATTAAAACCCGAACATGCAACATTGGCGCAATGGGTAAATACCGGCTTTTCTTTTATTGCATTTTTTGTTCCAACCATTATTACTGCAGCGATTGCAAGTAATAAACCATTTGCCTATACTTATTTTAATAAAAAAGCAAATATTAAGCAAATAGCAATTGTGATTATTTTAGGTTTTTTTGGATTGATGTTAAGCGGATTATTGGGAGAGCTGACAGAAAAAATTCCTTTATCTCCCATTTTATTAAAAAAAGCAAAAGCATTGGAAGATACTTATGATGAAGCAGTGGCTGCCATGGTTACTATGAAAAGTTTTAAAGACTATTTGATTGCTTTATTAGTTATTGCCATTGCGCCTGCCATATTCGAGGAAACCCTTTTCCGTGGAGGATTACAGCGAATATTAACCGGATGGACAAAAAGCCCTTGGTTTTCAATTATCCTTACTGCCATATTTTTTAGTTTGGTGCATATTTCTTATTTCGGTTTTTTATCTCGGTTTGCATTGGGTATGTTACTGGGTTTTATTTTTTATTACAGCGGTAATATTTGGTTAAATATTTTATTGCATTTTTTAAATAATGGTGCAGCTGTTACACAATTATATATTTTGGTTCGTAGTGGTAAGCCAATGGATAAAGCTATGAACGAAAATTTACCGGGCATTGGAACAAATACAATCGCCATTCTTGTTGTAACTATTGTAGTACTTGTCATTATTATTGCATTGTTTAAACGATTTAAGCGTGAAAGTGAAAAGGTAAATCCAGTAGCCACACAAATACTTCCCGTAATTAACAATAATCCTTTTGCAAATGAATAATTGGTTCTTATTATTTTCTACCACACAATTTGCAGAAGCCAATATTGTGAAAGGTGTTTTAGAAGAAAATCAAATTCCTGTTCAATTATTAAATAAACAAGACAGCAGTTATTTGGTATTCGGAGAAATTGAATTATACGTGCCTGCCCATTTAAGAGAAATGGCACAACAATTATTGGACAAAGTATTATTGAATTAATTATGCCTTTTGATATTCAAACCTTTAAAACCAGAACCCTTACTGCTATTGTATTTGCAGTAGTAATGCTTTCAGGATTATTTATTAATCAATGGACTTTTCTGGTATTATTTTCCATCATTCATTTTGGTTGTTGGATAGAATATTTTAAATTAATTGGATTGATCAATCCAAATTATTTTCAAATCAATTCCATTCATAAAAACGGATTGATGTTATTGGGTTGGGCATTTATGTTGTGGATGACTAGTTATACTTATCAGATCGGTACTGTTGAATTAAAAGGAATGGGATGGTTATTAATGATGATTTTATCTGTTATATTACTTTCAACAGAAATTGTATTTCAACAGAAATTGAATATTAAAGTTGTTGTTTATTCTGTTTTTGGATTGATATATATTTCTTTAAGTTGGGGATTAATGATCAATCTTAGATCTTCTATTCTTTTATATCATCAGCATTTTATTTTACATGATGCAGGAATGATCATTCCATGTGTTATTATCTTTTCTATCTGGATCAATGATACGATGGCATATATTGTTGGATCGCTCATTGGTAAAACACCTTTATCAAAAGTATCTCCTAAAAAAACATGGGAAGGAACAATCGGCGGCATTATTTTATCTGTGGTCGTAATGGGTTTATTATTTTATCTCTTTGCCAAAAATATTGATCTGAGAGTTTTGATTATTGCTTTCATATCCGCTGTGGCAGGCACTTTCGGCGATTTGTTAGAAAGTAAATTAAAACGATTGGCCAATGTAAAAGACAGCGGTAGCTTAATGCCGGGACATGGTGGATTTTTAGATCGTTTTGATTCTTTATTATTGGCTACGCCATTTGTTTGGTTGTATGTACATTTGCTTTCATAAATTTTTTTAAATGACCATTCACAGAGAAGGTTACAGAACCATCGGACTTGTTGCATTAATATTTGGTGTAATTAACTTAATATCATTTAGTTTTTTAAGTGCCGATTTTCCATGGATTGCCGGATTATTATTTGTCATCACTTTACTTTTATTATTATTTATTATATCATTTTTCAGGATACCAAAAAGAATATTAACGATAGATGATAATAAAATTATTTGTCCGGCAGATGGTAAAGTGGTGGTAATAGAAGAAATAACGGATGTTGAATATTTTAATGATAAAAGAATTCAAGTAAGCATTTTCATGAGTCCGGCTAATGTGCATGTTAATAGAAATGCGGTGAGTGGAAATATCACTTATACTAAATATCATCCCGGGAAGTATTTAGTAGCATGGCATCCAAAATCATCTGCTGAAAATGAAAGATGGAGTACGGTTATAAAAAATAATTATGGAGAAATATTGATGAAACAAATTGCTGGGGCCTTGGCTAAACGTATTTGTAATTATGCAGTTGTGGGTAGTGAAGTAAAACAAGGTGATGAATTTGGCTTTATAAAATTTGGTAGTCGTGTAGATGTGTTGCTACCGATTGATACAAAAATCAATGTATCGTTAAATCAAGCGGTTAAAGGTGGCGTAACGGTTTTAGCGAGTTGGAGTTAAAATAATTTCAATATATTTGAGTAAAAAAAACTGACTCATGAAAAAATTATTAGTATTAACAATTGCAGCTTTTTTAACAACAGGTGTTGTAATGGCGCAAGATAAACCGAAAACAGCAACAGCAAAATGTACTAAAGCATGTTGTAAAGGTGGAAATGCTAAGTGCGATAAAGATTGCAAAGGCTCAGATGCCAAATGCTCAAAAGACATGAAAAAAGCACCCGCACCTGCAACTAAAAAAGCATAGATTACAACAAACTAAAAAGCCAATCAATTTTGATTGGCTTTTTAATTACAGAATATTTTCTAATTCTTTTAAATGTTTTATTTCGTAGGTGGCTTTTATGTGAGGCTCGATATTTAAATGATTCACGAAAATAGTATCCATTCCTGCATTGATGCCACCTTGAATATCGGCATCTAAATTATCGCCGATCATAATACTTTCATTAATTTTGGCTCCTGATTTTTTAATAGCATATTCAAAAATTTCTTTGTTGGGTTTTAAACTGTTACTTGCTTCAGATGTGATCACTTCAACAAAATAATCTTTCAAATTACTATGGTGTAATTTGTTGTATTGAATACTTTCAAATCCGTTTGTCACCAAATGCATCACATAATTTTTATCCTTTAAATAATTTAAAATTTCAAAAGTATATGGGAAAAGATTTTTTTTAAATGGCAATCGTTCTAAAAATCCACCTGATAGTTGTTTGGATAGTGTTTCATCGCCGATTTTAAAATCTAATAAAGTCAGCCACATTCTCTTCCACCTTAATTCATCTTGTTTAATTAAACCTTTGGTGTACTTGTCCCACAGCCTTTCATTATGGTAACTGTATTTTGAAAAAAATGTTTCAAAATCACTAACTCCTTTTTTATCTAAGGCGTGTAATTCATACAAATCAAACAAGGTTTCTTTGGCATTCATTTCAAAATCCCAAAGGGTATGGTCTAAATCGAAAAATAAATGTTTGTATTTCATTGCTGCAAAATACGAAGTACAAATTAAGAAATGCGAATTAAAAAAATGATTTACTTCGTATATAACTTCAATGATATGATAATTGTAATTACCGGTGCATCAAAAGGATTGGGCAAAGCAATGGCGAAACAATTTGCTGCTGAAGGACATACGTTATTATTAAATGCTAGAAATGAAGCTGCATTGAATACAACAATGAATGAATTAAGTAAACAGTTTCCACTATCACTTTTTCATGGTTGCGCTGCTGACTTAAGTATGAAAGAGCAAACGCAATCTTTTGCTGAATGGTGTTTGCAATTTGGCACAACGGATATATTAATTAATAATGCAGGACAATTTTTGCCCGGCTCTGTTCACAACGAAGAAGATGGTCTATTGGAAAAAATGATGGAAACCAATTTGTATAGTGCATATTATTTAACAAGAGCATTGTTGCCCAAAATGATGAATAATAAAAGCGGACATATTTTTAATATCTGTTCTATTGCTTCCATTGCGGCGTATGAAAATGGGGGCAGTTACAGCATTAGTAAATTTGCGATGTTGGGCTTCAATAAAAATTTGAGAGAGGAATTAAAACCTTATCATATTAAAGTGACCGCTGTGCTGCCAGGTGCTGCTTATACAGATAGTTGGATTGGCAGTGGTGTAGATGAAAAAAGAATTATGCAAGCAGAAGATGTTGCCAAAATGGTTTTCGCTGCTGCACAATTATCGCCACAGGCTTGCGTGGAAGAAATATTAATTAGGCCGCAGTTGGGAGATTTGTAATCGCTAAGCTGCTTTCAAATTTTTAGTTCTTTTTTTTACTTCATCAAATTTAGAGTCATAATCTTCTCTGATGGTACCCATCCATCTGTCCCACCATAAAAAATATAAACCATAATTGCCTTTAAAAAATTGATGATGTTGATTGTGATTAACAGAAGTATTGATCCATTTACCCAACCAATGTTTGCTGAATCCTTGGGGATATAATTCCCAACCAAGATGACCGTAAACATTATAAATGATCATGAATAAAAAGAAAATAAAAAAATGTAAAAAAGTCAATGGCATGATGAAAATAAACACCACAAATATGCCAGCTTCTATAAGCGCTTCTGTTGGATAAAATGCATAAGCAGCCCAAGGGGAAGGATTAACAGATTTATGATGCAGCAAATGAAATATTTTAAACAATTTCGGATGATGCATGAATCGATGCATCCAATAAAAATAAGTATCATGAATGATTAGCATTAAAGGAAATGCCAAATAAAACCACCACATGCTATACTGATGAATATTTGAATAGAATAGAGTGTGTTCTCTAAAAGATGTTCCTAGAATAAAAGATGGTACCAATGCAAAAATGATCATCGTTATCAAAGAATAAAAGATCTCTCTTTGATAATCTTTATTTTCAGGAAAACGTAATTGTATTTTTTTGAAAGCTATTTTTTTGCGAAGCAACACATACCAAATCAACCAAACAATTCCGGCAAAAACAAAATAACGCATGGAAATCATTCTGATTGAATTGATAAAATGATTTAAAAAATTATTCATTTTAAAGATTTATTTATAAAATTAAATATTCTCTGCTGCTAATAAAACCTGCCAGGCAGCATTAACATTTCCTTTTTCTAATAATTCTTTTGCATACAAATGCAATTCATTTTCCATTTCAATAGGATTGACAGAAAAATATTGTATAATATTTTTCAATTTTTCATCTTCAAATGACGGATCAACAATTGGTAAATTTTGAATATTGGCCAATTGTCCCAAATCATTACCGGATAAGGTTTTGCTGTGTTTTATTCCTTCCGGTAAAGCATCAACACCAATACCCAATTCCTTATTGGGCTTAGGAATTATAAATAAATTTTCTTTATTCATCAATGCATAATAATCTCCACCCAACCGAGCCACTTGATGTAATTTTTTTTGATCAATCATTGTTCCCTCTGAATTTAAAATACTTTCATCAATGTGCATACATAATACTTCTGCAATTACCAATTGTCCGGCTCCTGCTTGATCACCCAAACTTTTTACTTCATTGACTTTGCATTCCATTTTTACTTTGGCTTCTTTTACCATCGGTGGTTGAATGAGCGATGCTTTCTCTTTTGTGAACCCTGATTTAATAAATTCATCTACCCCTTTTGGATATTCGCAACTGCTTAAACTCATTTGTTGTACCATATCGTAATCACAAATGCTAATTACTACTTCAGGTACTTCCAACACATTTTGTAAAGTATGTTTAATATGATTGTCTCTTCCGCTTCTGGATGGAGAAAAAATAACAATGGGTGGATTAGTAGAAAATAAATTAAAAAAACTGAAGGGGCTTAAATTTACTTTTCCATTTTTATCAACAGTACTTGCAAATGCAATGGGGCGTGGTGCTATAGCATGTTGCAACCATGCTGCTCTTTGTTGAATGGGTAGCTCAGTTAAATCGATTCTCATACATTTTTCTTTTTTGCTAAAATGGAAAAATCACTTTCTTCTTTCACAATAGTATTCGTCAATTTTCCTAATCCATCAATTTCCACTTCAATAATATCTCCTGCTTGTAACCATTGCTCAGTGTAGTTTGTATGATTTAATTTTCCTGTACCATTCAATTCTAAAAAACAACCTGTGCCAACTGTTCCGCTGCCAATTACATCTCCGGGAAATATGTTTGCGCCATAGCTGCAACGTTCAATGATCTCAGCAAATGTCCAATCCATATCACTAACATTTCCTTCGCTTACTTGTTTGCCATTCACGGAACATGTCATTTTTAAATTCCAGGATTTACCAACATGATTTTCTTTAGCAGCAATTTCAAAATTTTCTAACTCATCCAATGTAACCAAACATGGTCCGATAACAGTTGAAAAATCTTTTCCTTTTGCGGGCCCAAGATTCAATAACATTTCTTCCATCTGCAATGTTCTTGCACTCATATCATTCATAATCATCAATCCGCCAATATAATTATCTGCTTCTTCAGCAGGAATATTTCTTCCTTGTTTCGCAATGACCATTGCAACTTCCAATTCAAAATCTAATTTTTGAAAATGATCTGGCATACATTTTATTTCTCCGGGTCCTTGAATGCTATGATGATTGGTGAAATAAAAAACGGGATATTGGTCAAACTCCGGAATCATTGGTACACCTCGATTTCGGCGAGCTGCAGCAACGTGCTGACGAAATGCATAGCCATCTCTGCAAGATGTTGGAAAAGGAATAGGAGCTAATAATTCAACATCATTTAATGCAATGCCTTTATCTTGATTAATTCTTCCTTCAATAATTGCAACATTAACTTTTTGAGCGATCGGAAAAGTTTCTTCCCAGAAATTCAAAAACATATTCATACTGTTGGGTAATTCGGGATGAACCAGATCGCAATCGTATAAAAAATCATTTACTAAAAAAGCTAATTGATCGTGGCCATCGCGTAAGTAAGAGACTAATTTCATTCGACAAATTATTTGTCGTCAAAGGTAATAGAAACAACTACCATTTTTCATCTTCCGGAATATCCTTTGAATCTATATTGAATTTTTTTCTGAATTCAGCTTTTTGATGTTGCCTTTCAATAATTAATTGAGCAATAATCAGTCCCGCATCTTCATTGGGGTGCTCTTGTAAAATGAGTTTGAGTTTTTGTTCGCTAACATCAATACGGTAAAGTATGTAGACGAGTTTAGAAAAATCAGAAAGAATCAGCCGATTAATATAATCGGCCAATTCATTCAAGGAGAGTTTTTGCAACTCAATATCTTCCGAAGGAGAATTATTTTCCAGCCACTTTTGTTTTAATAATCGAATTTATAGCTAACCACTCATATACCAATACAAAAGCGATGGTATTAATAGTAGAAGCTAAAATAGCACTGCTGATTCCACCTGTAAATAAAGGCTTACTGTCAATCATGGGGAAAATGATTGTTCTTGCTAAAAAGAACAAAACGAAAGTAATGATACTTGTTTTAATAATAGACTTCATAGTTATTGGGTTTTATGGTGTAAAAATATCTACTGTTTTTAAAGGCACATAGTTTTTCACATTAAAAACACCCTAAAACAAATTAAAGAAGGTTTAAAATTTATTGAAATGAATCGAATATTATGATTTGAAACAATTATTAAGAGAACTTTTCCATCACTCCTAGTCCAAATAAGGCAAAATCGTATTTAACCGGATCGTTTTTGTCAAATTCAATTAAATGATTGGTTAATTCAATAGCTGCATTCCAATCTGTTTGTTTGCGATGCAGTAAATTTAGTTGTTTCGCTACTCTGGCTACGTGTAAATCAATTGGACAAACTAATTGTGAAGGGGAAATGTTTTTCCAAATGCCAAAGTCAACACCTTTATCATCTTTGCGAACCATCCATCTTAAAAACATATTCAATCGCTTGCAATTAGAATGCCTGCTTGGTGTAGCAATATGTTTTTTTGTTCTTGAAGGAATATTGGGTAGAGAGAAAAAATAATTGTGAAAGCCGATCAACATTTGTTCAATTGTATTTCCGTTTTGTGTAAATGCAGTTTCTAGTGAAGAATGATTGGAATAATGCTGATTCAAAAATTCAATAAAATATAATAGATCAGTAGTATTGAATGTTCTGTGTTTGAAGGCGAATAATTGTTTCAGATCGTGATGGGAATGATGCAAAATAAATTGATAGGGCTGCATCTCCATCAATTGCATCAATTCTTTTGATTTATTAATAATGATGGTTCGATGCCCCCAGGCAAAGATGGATGCAAAAAACCCAGCTATCTCTATGTCTTGTTGTTTGGTAAATAAATGAGGAATACAAATAGGGTCATTTGCAATAAAAAAAGGTTGATTGTATACTTCAAACTTTTCATCTAAAAATATTTTGAGTTCTTTTTGATTCATTTAACCAAGCGCATTATTCAAATCATCTATCAAATCCTCTGCATCTTCTATTCCAACACTTAATCTGATCAATCCATCATTCAATCCATTTTTTATTCTTTCTTCTCTTGGAATAGAAGCATGCGTCATCGTTGCCGGATGATTGATCAAACTTTCTACACCGCCTAAACTTTCTGCCAATGAAAATAATTGCGTAGATGATAAAACTCTTTTTACTTCTTCTGCAGTATCATTCTTCAATTCAAAACTCATCATGCCGCCAAAATCTCGCATTTGTTTTTTGGCGATTGTATAACCGGGATGATCTTCAAAACCGCACCAGTAAACAGTTTTAACTTTCGGATGAATGCGTAAAAAATGAGCAATCTTTTTTCCATTCTCACAATGGCGTTGCATTCTGATGTGCAAAGTTTTAATGCCACGCAATACTAAAAAGCAATCCATCGGACCAGGAACTGCACCACAAGATTTTTGAATGAAATATAATTTTTCTCTTAAGGCTGTGTCATTTATCATCAAACATCCTTGTATAACATCACTATGTCCGCCTAAATATTTTGTTGCAGAATGCATGACTATATCAGCACCTAAATCCAAGGGGTTTTGTAAATAAGGAGAGGCAAATGTATTATCAACACACAATAAAATATTATTCTCTTTTGCAATTGTTGCAACAGCAGCAATATCTACAATATTCATTAATGGATTGGTTGGAGTTTCTGTCCAGATGAGTTTTGTTTTTAGATTGATAAGTGCTTTGATATTGTTTACATCCTGCATATTCACATAATGAAATTTCAATCCAAACTTTTCAAATATTTTTGTGAACAAACGATAGGTTCCCCCGTACATATCATTCGCAGCAATGATCTCATCGCCTGGTTCTAATAATTTAATCACGGCATCAGTTGCAGCAACACCGCTGCTAAATGCCAAACCATATTTTCCATTTTCAATTTGTGCATAGGCTTCTTCCAATGCTTTACGAGTCGGGTTCTGACTGCGGGCATATTCAAATCCTTTATTTACACCCGGCGCTTTCTGAACATAAGTAGAAGTTTGATAAATAGGCGTCATGATTGCACCTGTTGATGGATCAGGTTCTGCGCCGGCATGTATAAATTTTGTAGCGATTTTCATTAATATTTATTTTAATTGTAAAAGTAGTGATTAATTATTCTCCTCTTTATGTGTTAGAGGCGAACATTGCAGCTGCAGATAAATACCTGAAATCAAAATTACCGGCAGCATGCACTATAGTTGGTTGGATTGGTTGACTTAATACTTCTTTTGTTAAAACATTTTTTCCAACTAATAACTTTTTACTTTCTTGAATCATTTCTTGAACTTGCGGATGCCTCATCCATTGTTCTTGTGGCGGCTCGTAACCGATTTTATTGTTTTGCCAGATAATATTATTTGGTAAAACATTTAGCATGCTTTTTCTCAATATCCATTTTGTATATCCCTCTTTTATTTTGAAGGATGATGGCAATAAAAAAATAAATTCCACCAATTCATGAAACAAAAATGGTAACCTTACTTCAATTGAATTGACCATTGCATTTCTATCTGCATATCTTAATAAAGTAGTTAAACCGGAATGAACTGTGTCGAAATATAAAATATCTTCTAATGATTTGATGGCGGGCTTTTGCAACGAATTTTTATTTTGATAATGTTGCAAGAATTCTTTTTGAATGAATATTTGATTGTTCTGCTGCCGAATAGCCAATTCTTGTAAATGATTAGCTGCTCTCTCAGGAAAAAATGCAGCAGCATAGTTTTTATAACTCCAGTGATCTAAGAATTGATGTTGTTGTAATAATTTTTTTTCTTTTTTAAAAGACGAGAAGTTAGAACGCAATAATTCTTGCAAATACCAATGACTGTATTTTTTATATCCACCCAATATTTCATCTGCACCTTGTCCGTCTAACATTACTTTAATGTCATTTGATTTTGCAAGACGATATAACATGAGCTGAGATAATACACTGCTGCTTTGCAAAGGTTCTTCTTGATGATAAGTCAATGTTTCCCATTGTTTAATCCAATCATTAACTGTTACTTCAACAGTATATTGTTGTAATTTAAAATGATCGGCAACCTCTTTGCTTTTGACGCTTTCATCTTTTTCAAAATCAGAAAAGATAGCAGTAAAACATTGATGCGATATATGATCAGATGAAAATTGCTGACTGATTGCAACGACAGATGAACTATCAATTCCACCGCTTAAACTGGTGCCTATTTTTACATCGCTTCTTAATCTTCTGTTGATAGATATTTTAAATAGTTCTTGAAATTTTTCAATCGCATCTTCTTCATTACTTACTATGTATTTCTTATTTTTTGTTTCATATAGTAAGTCATACCATCTTTTCATTTGTAATTTTCCTGTTGATGGTTGTATGGTTAAATAATGCCCTGCAGGTAACGATAAAATATTAGTATAAAATGTTTCTGTTTTTTTTAAAAAATTATTTACATAACCTAATGTTAAGTAATTTAATAGCATGGTGCCATTTAACTGTTTTGGCAAATCCACCGCCCATAAGGCTTTTATTTCACTTGCAAAAATAAAATGATCAAATTTTCCTCTGTTGGTATAAGCTACATGATAAAATAATGGCTTCTCACCAAATCGATCTCTTGCAATAAATACAGCATCTTTTTTTGTATCATAAATTACCAATGCAAACATTCCATCGAAATGATGTAAACATTCATTGCCCCAGCAATCAAAAGCGGCACAAATTGTTTCTGTATCGGAGTGGGTATCGAATCGGTAGCCTTTGGTTGCTAATTCACTCTTTAACTCAAGATAATTATAAATAGTGCCATTGAAAATGATTGAATAATGCAAATAATGCAAAGGTTGATTTGCGTTTACATTAAGATCAATAACAGATAATCTGCGATGTGCCAATGCAACTGTATTATTTTGATTGAACCAAATACCTTCGCCGTCAGGACCGCGATGTTGCAGTGTTTGCAGCATCGCATTTAATTTTTCTTCTTTAATGAAAGATGGATAAGGTGATATAATTCCGGCTAATCCGCACATTTGTTTAAGGTAAACAATTCAAAGTAGATAAATAAAAAAGTCTCCATTATAGGAGACTTTTAAAGAAACGAATATTTTTTAAGAAACTAAGCTTATGGGTAAAACAGCTTTCACATCATCCCAAAGAATAATCAGGTTGGCACCACCCTTTGCATCTTCAAAATACATAGTGAAGTTTTCTGTAACATCAATATTTTTTTCCGGTTTAATATCAACCCGTACCACATCTTTTTTCTGATCGTAAGAATAATTTCCCCAACTATAATTGTCATTACTTACAATAATGGTCCATTTGTCTGAGTTGGGAATGCAATACAAAGTATATCGTCCTTTAGTAATTATTTTATTGCCAATTTTAACTGCACTAAAAAATTCTATTTCTGTTGCTTCATTGGCACCCAAACGCCAGATCTCATTATATTTTAAGATGCCATCAAAAATAACACGACCGTTTTTTTGAGGACGACTATAAATTAATCTTGCAACAGGAGCATCTTTTGCTTTGCCATTTAATTTCAAGATCGGATAATTAGCAGGCCAATAACTCATATCCATCGGGCTTTTATCTAAGTCAGTTGGTTTTTGTTGTGCCCAAATAAAAGTTGTAAAACATAAAGCGCAGGCAAGAATGATAATATTTTTCATGGTACTTGTATTAAATAATTTGAAACAAAAATTTTATTTAAAAGTTTACAGGTGCAATAAACAGAATTTTTTAACATCCGGAAAAAAATTATGATAACATTCATTTAAAGCAGCATAATTAGCTTCAAATGCATGAAAAACGGCAGTTGCATTGTCTAAATAAATTGCACGGCGGGCAACACCGCTAAAGCTTTTTTCAGTTCCCCATAAAGTTCGATAGTTAAATAACCAATCCTGCGATTGCATGTATGGAAATAGTAATTTAAATTTTTCCGGAAAAATATTTGTACAATTTTCTAATTGATGATAAGTAGAAGCTGCAAATTTTTTCAATGCTTCTTCATTTATAAATTCATTGGTGTCATTTGCTAAGAAATGATCATACACCACATCAATAAAAGCACCGGCATATAAACCAACGGCAGGTTTTAAAAATTGTTTTGCTTGTTGGGTTGCTTCATGTTTATCCGTGAATTCATCTATCAGTCGGTGCAGTGTAATCCCTTTTTGAATGGCAGGAGCATAATCAAATTTCCTTTTTCCTTTCACAAAATCACTGATTATATTGCCCACTAAAATTTCTTCATCGCCAAAAGAAAGATACGCATGCGCTAAATAGTTCATTGATATTAATTGGATTGTATAAAGCTGATTATATCCTTCACCAATTGTAAATTTAATGGCAATGAAGGATCATGATATGTTTTTAAATTCGTATCAACACAATTCGTATCAGCATTTTTTAAAACATGCGTCATACCTTCTATGATATCTAATTTTGCTTTTTTATTACCTCCATATAATGTTTGCGCATCAATGGTTTTTACCTGAATATCACAGGTTCCTTGAATAAGTAAAATTGGTTTTTTAATTTTATTGATCTCTTTAGCGGGATCATATTTCATCCATGAAACCATATAGGGCTGTATGCTTGGTCTGAATAAGGACATTAAGAGTGGAGGAACAGAATCTAATTTATTTTTTGTTTTCAATACTTGAAATAAAGAATCTGTTTGCTTTCCAATAACCGGCGATTGCTTGGTTACTTGCTCTGTAATAATTACATCAATGGGTCTGCCTGCACCTGCAATAGAAATATATCCTTGCGGATTTGTTTTTTCTGTTGCAAGCATGCCTAATAAAGAGCCTTCACTATGCCCGGCAAAAAATATTTTTTTAAATCCCGAAGAATCTTTCAAATAATTATAAATGGACACTGCATCATCTGCATAATCATCGAATGTAACATCCTTTTCTATAAAATTTTTTATAGCACTTTTGGCAATTCCTCTTTTATCATATCTAAAACTGGCAATATTGTTATTTGCTAATTCATCTGCTAACATTTTATAAGAATTACAATTTACACCGGCTGTACTATTTCCGTTTCTGTCAGTAGGGCCCGAGCCTGCAATAATGATCAAAATTTTTTGATTGTTGGAATTCGAAAGTAAAGTCCCTTCAATTAAAGCCTCTTTACTTTTGATAGAAACTATTTTTTCTGTAGCTATATTTTGTTGTGCCGATAAAAAGTTATAGCTACTTATTGCTATTAAAAACGGAATTATTTTTTTCATGATGATTATTGATTGTGTTTTTTAAAGTAGAGGTAAGAATAGACAACAGGAATTAATGACATTGTTATAATAATTCCTATAAAGATTGGGAAGGCGATTTTTGTTGGTAAAATCAATGTAATGATTGTTATAGTAATACCTCCAATAAACCAAAGTTTTCCGCCCAATTGATGAGTTGCTCGCCATGTTTCAGGGTCTTCTAAAGTCCATGGAGTTCGTATGCCAAAAAAATAATTGGGCTTAATACTGTGCATGAGATTGCCAAGATAGGCAAAGAACAGTCCCAAAATTGGTAACAGGAATTTATTCAATGTAAAACGCCCGGTGATGGATGAATTAATGGTTATTAATTGTATTGCAGAAAGAAAGATGACCAATAAAAATGAAACTTTTTTAAATGTTTCCGCTGAATAACTCACTGTTTTTTTGGGATCGATCTTTGGTAAATAATGAATTAAAAAATAAACCGTAATTGTTATAACGCTTAGAAGAATTTGTACTCCAATTAATTCATCTTTATTACCATATCTGTTGGGATTGCCATTAATATCAAAATGCAACGCTACTGTTTGAGGTAAATTTGAATAGATATGAAGGAAATAAAATATTGGAACGAGCCAAATGATTATTGCTGCAATATTGGTTAAGCTTTTCTTTATCATTTTATTTTTTCTTTTTGTTATTTGATAATTGCATGATCCATTGGACAATCTCATCCATGACTGTTGTATTAATAGAATAAAAAACAAATTGCCCTTCTTTTACAGCTACCACTAAATCTGCCTGCTTCAATAAGTCTAAATGATGCGATATGCTGGGTTTGGAAATATTGAACTGATCTGCAATTTCACCGGCCGTCATGTCTTTTTTCTTCAGCAGTTCTAAAATACTTCGCCTGGTAGGATCGTTCAGCGCTTTAAATAAGTGGTTCACCGATTTATTATTTATATATTTAGGCAAATATCTAAATAATATTTCTTTTCACCTATTTTTTCTTTTTAACTGCCGTTTCTGCTAACCATTCCTACCGCTTTTACATTTTAGCAGATTGATTACCCGTTTTATATTTTTATTAAGGAATGCTCTCTAATGCTTGCTGGGATTGAATTTTATCTGATTTAAGGAAAATGTAATAAATCATATGTCTGCCGCTTATACCAAAGAACAAAGGTAGCATGTAACTAATCATAATGTACTTCGTCTCTTATGTACACGTTTTACTTTTGACATGCTGATGTAAAAACGGCAAAACAAAAAATCAAATTATATTCTTAAACTTTTAAAATTTAAACCATGAAGAAAATCTTTCTCGCTGCATTATTAGCAGTATCATTAGGTGCAAGTGCATTTACTGCACCGGAAAAAACAGTTAGTTACCATATTCGCCATCAATTTGCTGCAACATTCGACAATGCAGAAAATGTGAATTGGACTTCACACAAACATTTTATAGAAGCCACTTTTGTTTTAGATGGTGAGCAAATGCAAGCTTTCTATAATAATGATGGTGAATTTTTAGGGACCAGCAAAACTTTTGCATTTGATAAATTACCTAAAAAAGGATTAACTGCTATTACGAAGCTATATCCATATCCTCCATATAAATTACAAGAGTGTATTGAATTTGTAAATGGTGATGGAGAAAAAAATTATTATGTTTCTTTTCAAAAAGAAAATCAAAAATTGGTATTACAGGTTTCTCCTTATGGGAAAATTGAAGTTTTCAATACTAATCCTTTTAAATAAGTTGGTTCTGGTTTCATTATAGTAATAAGTAAGCCTTGTTATTTTATAACAGGGCTTTTTCATGCAAAAAAATTACTTTTGCCGCCATTAAACCAAATATTATGACTAAAGGGCCAGTTTCAAAATTTATAGAACATCATTATCGCCACTTTAATGCAGCAGCCTTAATGGATGCAGCTAAAGGATACGAAACACATTTATTAGAAGGTGGAAAGATGATGGTAACATTAGCCGGTGCCATGAGTACTGCCGAATTAGGCATTTCATTAGCAGAAATGATTCGTCAGGGAAAGATTGATATTATTTCTTGCACGGGTGCCAACTTAGAAGAAGATGTAATGAATTTGGTGGCACATTCTCATTATAAAAGAGTCCCTAATTATCGTGATTTAACGCCGCAAGAAGAATGGGATTTATTAGAAAATCATTACAATCGGGTTACCGATACTTGTATTCCTGAAGAAGAAGCATTTCGTCGTTTACAAAAACATTTGGTAAAACAATGGAAAGATGCTGAAGCAAAAGGTGAACGTTATTTTCCGCATGAATTTTTATACAAAACTGTTTTGAGTAAAGAATTGGAACAGTATTATGAGATTGATCCGAAAGACAGTTGGATATTAGCAGCTGCTGAAAAAAATATTCCCATCATAGTTCCGGGTTGGGAAGATAGTACCACCGGAAATATTTTTGCAAGCTATGTAATTAAACAAGAATTAAAAGCCAGCACGGTAAAAAGTGGTATTGAATATATGGTTTATTTAACTGAATGGTATCGCGCCAACAGTGGTGGCAAGGGCGTAGGATTCTTTCAAATCGGTGGAGGTATTGCCGGAGATTTTCCTATTTGTGTTGTGCCAATGATGTATCAGGATTTAGAATGGCACGATGTACCTTTCTGGAGTTATTTTTGCCAAATCAGCGACAGTACTACCTCTTACGGTTCTTACAGCGGTGCGGTTCCTAACGAAAAAATTACCTGGGGTAAATTGGATATTCATACACCAAAATTTATTGTTGAAAGCGATGCAACCATTGTTGCACCGTTAATGTTTGCCTGGATTTTAGGATGGTGAGGCAAATGTGCAAATGAGATAATTAAAAAAGCGCTGAAAGTCTTCAACGCTTTTTTAATGTTACCAACTGTTAAATAAAATTAAACTTTCGTTGGTCGCACACTTCAACTTAAGTAATAATATCAACAAATAAAAAAGCCTCATTGTTTATAATGAGGCTTTAAAAATATTAGTGATCAATTTTATTAGTAATCAACTTATCTCGAATTGGGCATATTCAATGGTGTGTCCCGTTTCAACATATTGTCTCTGTTCGCCATTTCCCATCCTGTATAAAACACCAACTGCGCACGTTTTGCCATCAAATCAAAATTGATTTTCTCAACAGTATCTGTTGGTTTATGATAATCTGCCTGTAACATACCATCATAGAAAAATAAAATCGGTACACCTTTGCGGGCAAAATTATAATGATCACTTCTGTAATAAATTCTGTTCTGATCATTAGGGTCATCATATTTATAATCCAATGTCAGTTTAGTATATTTATTATTCATGCCTTCATTAATAATAGGTAATTCGCTGCTTAATTTATCATGACCGATTACATAAATATAATTTAGTGTATCAGGTTTTTTACGCTCAGTATCTACTCTTCCGTCCATATCTGTATTTAAATCAACCGATGTTTTATCCAATGGATAAATAGGATGTTCGGAATAATATTGAGAACCCCATAAACCCTTTTCTTCACCACTTACTGTCATAAATACAATTGTTCTGCGTGGCTTGTAACCCTTTCTGGCTGCGGCTGTAAAAGCTTCTGCCATTTGTAAAACAGAAGTGGTTCCACTGCCATCATCATCAGCGCCATACCAAATAATAGCTCCACGTTTTCCTAAATGATCGTAATGACCGGTTAAGAAAACATATTCATCTTTTTTATCTGTTCCCGGCAAAACACCCAATACATTGCTGCTTTCTAAATTATTGGTTGTTTTAGCAGCAAGCATTTTTATTTCAGAAACATAAATACCTTTTGGTATTTCTTTGAATTGCGCAGTTGACATTTTAAATGTTCTACCCAATAAGGCAGATGCTACTTCTTCGGAAACAGAAACTGTTAAAAAAGTTGCAGTAGCAGGCGCTTTGGTTAAATACATATTTCCTTGTGTTGCCGTAGGTGTTTTCTTTGGAAAATCTTTGGTAATTACAAATAAACCAATAGCACCTTTTGTTCTTGCGGTCATTGCTTTTGCATTGGCAGAACCTGGTCCGCCAAAACCTCTTCTGCCTTGAGGTGCAGCTGGTGCAACATAATTATCAGGCAAGCCATCCAATACAATTACAATTTTTCCTTTAACATCAAGGTTCGCATAATCATTTATATTTTTTGAAGAATCAACTAAACCATATCCTGCAAATACAGCATTATTATACATCCAATCACCACTTGGTAAAGTTTGTAATGAGAAAGTATAATCCTTGTCCCATTCATACACTTTGCCGTTCACTTGTAATTTTTTATCAGTCAATTCATCCTGATAAACCGGATACACTTGTTGATAGCTATCGCCATTGCCTGGTTTTAATCCAAATTTTTTGAATTGTTCTTCAATGTAGGCAGCGGCTTTTTTTTGTCCGGGTGTTGCGGTTTCTCTTCCTTCCATTTCTGCACTTGCCAAAATGGATAATTTTTCTTTTAAACCTTGCGGTGTAATTAAACTTGCAAATTTTGCAGCAGCATCTTCTTTTTGTGCAAATGCAAACGTTGCAGCAAATGAGAAGCTAAGTAATAGTAGTCGTTTCATTGTTTATATTGATTGAATTATGAACAAGCGATTTTATTAACGCGATTGGCATGACGGCCTCCTTCAAATGCAGTGGTCATAAAGTTTTCGATCATTTGCTCTGCCAAAGGCAATGCCACAAATCTTGCCGGGATACAAATTACATTCGCATTATTATGTTGACGGATTAATTTTGATACATCATTATCCCAACTCAATCCTGCACGTACTTGTTGATGTTTGTTTGCTGTAATGGCAACTCCATTACCACTTCCGCAAAATAATATTCCAAAAGCAGTTTCATTATTTTCTACACTGTTTGCAACAGGATGTGCAAAATCAGGATAATCAACAGAAGCCAAAGAAAAAGTTCCGAAATCTTTTACTTGCAAACCTTTATCGGTCAACCATTTTTTAATGGCCTCTTTATATTCAAAGCCGGCATGATCACTGCCTACTGCAATAGGTTTTGTAATATCAAATACAATATCCATGAACGGAAATTTGACCGAATGTAATTAAAGAATGTTAAACTTTCGATGAATAAGTAGATGAATGGATTATTCGCTATCCAATAACGGTAATTCGATGGTTAAAGTAGTGCCTTGTTCTTCTACGCTGTTAATTTTTATTTCGCCACGATTGAAGCCCACCAACTGTTTGACTAGATGAAGACCTAAACCTAAACCTTGTTGAGAAAATCTTTTGCTATTGAATTGTTTAAATGCAGAGATCTCCTCTAAATTGTTAATCAGAAAGCCGCTGCCATGATCAACGATCTCAAAAATATATTTCTCATCATTTTTATTTCCTCTAATTATTACTTTTTGTCCGGGTTTAGAAAACTTCAATGCATTGTCTGTAACCTCAATCATGATTCTTAATAAATATTCAAAGCTGATACCAAGATCAATTGAGTTATTAAACTCAATTGAAATATCATCTGCACGATTATAAATTTGATGTGCAATGATGGATAATTCATCTTTAATTTTTGATTGCCATCCAGATGGGGCCTGTCCGCCGGTAAACATGGTTTGTAATTCGGGGTGCACATCTGCTCTTTTCAATTCTTCATATAACATTAAATTAGACAGCACATGATTTAAACGAATAGCAGATTTTAAAGTTGAGACTAATAAATCCTGTACTTGCTTTTCACCAAAAGATTTTCTTGCACTTACCAATAAATTCAATGCACCTACCATGCCGCTTAATGGTGTATTAAATTGATGATAATAATTGGCAAAAACCGAAGTATCTAATTCGTGTTTTGCTTTGGAATATTGTGTATTTAATTTTTCGTGACGTTTTAATCTTGCTTCAATGGCACTCATCAACTCTTTTGAGGTAAAGGGTTTACTGATATAATCATCGGCACCCATTTCCATTCCATGTCTTAAATCTTGTTTCTCAACTTTGGCGGTTAAAAAGATAAAAGGTACATTCTGTACATTAGATGATTTACGAATTTGCTCCAATACTTTAAAGCCATCCATCTTTGGCATCATCACATCGCAAAGAATTAAATGAGGTCTGTAATCAATAGCTTCTAATATTCCCTGCTTACCGTTTGTTGCGGTTCTAACATTATAACCTTTTGCTTCCAACAGCTCTTGAATGTTTTCACGAATATTCACTTCGTCTTCAATAACGAGAACTTTAGTCTTGGTTTGCATCGGTAATACTATTGTTTTTTAAAGGTAAAGAAATTGTTACAGTTGTTCCTTTATCTAATTCGCTCATTACAAAAATTTGTCCGCTATGTTCATCAATAAAATCTTTTACAATGGACAAACCCAATCCCGTTCCCTGAATATCGGATGAATTACTGGCACGATAAAACGGTTGAAATAAATTGCTTAAATCTTTTTCGGGAATACCAATCCCATGATCAGTGATGTCAATGTTTACCAATTCATAATCAAACTTAATTTTTAAAATAATATTTCCATTGGTTGAATATTTGTAACAGTTGCTTAAAATATTTTCTAAAGAATGATGCAATAATTTAGGATCAAATTCAACCAATTGTTTTTTCCCTTCTACCAATAGAATAATTTTTCTGTCATTTGGATAACGGTTATTGTATTTATTCTCGATAAGATTCGTGCAAAATTCAATCAGGTCCATCATTTGCGGGTGAAAAGGTGTTCTTTTGGCATCGGCTCGTCCTAATAATAAAACATCATTCATCAAATCCTGTAAACGGGCAACTTCTGTTTCAATTCTTTTAAAATGCTTATCAAATGGTTTTCTTTTTTCTTCAGGAAAATCTTCGAGATACATATTCATTATTTCAATGCCACTTTGTATTACCGTTAATGGTGTACGGAATTGATGTGATGCAGTGGAAATAAAAGAAGAGCGCAATTCATTTAAGCTTCTTTCTTTTTGTAAAGCATTCTCTAATTCGTGCATTAATCTTTCGCGCTCAGATATATCACGCAAAACACACAACAAATATTTTTTTGTTTTGAAGGTGTAGAGTACAGTTGAAAATTCAAATGGAACAAATAACAAATCGCCTTTGGTTGGTAACAGCACCGGTTGACTTGTTGCTTCTGCTGTGCTTTTGCTGCCATGTTTTAACAAAAGAAAAAATAATTTTCTTTTTGATAAAGGCCATGTTTTAAAATTTTGCCCTTCCCATTCTTTCTTTTTATAACCCAATGCTTCAACCGAATTATTTACATTTTCTATAATGCCTTTCTCAATGTCAATGGTAAAAATAATTTCACGAAGGCTATTGAATATGGTATTCAGTTTCTCATAATGGAGTTGTAATTCTGTTTCTGAAAAATCGGGAGAAGGAATAAATGCTTCAATAGACATAAAGCGAAGATTTAGGATAAGGGTATTGGATGATTTTAATAAGGGAATTATCTCAACACTTTCATTTTTACCAATTCAATTCTTGTATCACTCACATCCTGCACATCAAATTGATAAGAACCAATGATGATGCGCTCTTTAGGCTTTGGAATGGTTTCATGTTCATTAATGATATAACCACTCAATGTTTCAGATTCATTATCTTCCGGAAAATCGAATGCATATTTTTCCCTTAAATAATCCAATTCCAATCGGCCACTAAAGATATATTCACCGTCTGGCAATTGTTTTTCCTCAAATTCTTCTGTGTCATATTCATCTTTTATTTCACCAAAAATTTCTTCTAATAAATCTTCCATGGTAACAATGCCTGCTGTACCGCCAAATTCATCTACTACCCATGCAATACTTTTTCTTTCTTTAGCAAATCGATTGATGAGATCTGCTGCATTCATACTTTCCGGAACTGCTGAAATGGGCAATAACATATCTTTTACCGAAGATGGATTTTTAAAAAGATCTAATTGATGAATATAGCCCTGAATATCATCGATGGTATCATTGAAAACAATGAGTTTGCTGAGTTTGGTGTGAATAAAATGTCTTTTCACTTCTTCAATAGAAGTCGTTAATTCTACTGCTTCAATTTCTGTTCTAGGAACCAGACACTGACGAATTTTTACAGTTGGCAAACTCAACGCATTCTCAAATAATTCTTTATTTAATTCAGGATTTTCTTCTGTTTGTTCTTTTGTTTGCTGATAGAAATGTTCCAGATCAATATTTGAAAAAACCTCATCTTCATTCTTTAAATGAATATTGAATAAGTATTTTAATATCCATTGGGATAAGGAAACAAAAAATCCGGCAATGGGTTGAAAGATATTGTGAAAGAATTCAGCCACTTGCGCAAAGGCAGCCAGCAATGTATCGTTCTTGGCTCTGAAAATAGCTTTGGGAATAAATTCGCCAAAAACTACCACTACAACAGTTGATAAAAAAGTATCAACAACTAATTTCAAATATTCATTCTTTATTTTCAGTGGGTTCCATGCAATACTTTTTAAAAATTCATCGAATAGTAATCCATAAATTACTAGGAAGATATTTAAACCTACCAAACAAGTACCGATGAATTTTGCAGGTTCATCAAAAAAACGGCTTAAAATTATTCCGCTCGATTTGCCTTGTTTTTTCTTCAATTCCACACCCAACCTGTTTGCACTTACAAATGCAATTTCATAACCTGCAAAAAAACCAATAAAAATGAGCGTAAAGCCAATCCACAAAAGGGTATATAATTCGGACATAAGACGAATGTAATAAAAAGCATGCACATAAAAATGCCCTGTGGAAACAGGGCATGTAGCCTAAATGCACATGAGAAAATATTAGGCTTGAAAAATTACATTACAATATTATGCAATGATTGTTTATGCCGAGAGTATTAAAGTGTCTTTTGTTACAATATTTGTGATGAGTGGAAAATAGAATGTATGAACCATGAAAAGATAAAACTACATCAAATCTAATGTTGGTTTGTTTTGAAGAATCGCTTCTATTTTTTGGTTTACTTCAACATTCAATAACTTTAAAACAGCTAATGCCTCTAAATTTTCTACCAGTTGTTGTTTTTTGGTGGCACCCAAAATGGCGGTAGTAACATGTGGGTTTTGAATGCACCATGCAATGCTTAATGCAGATAGTTTAACCTGTAATTCATCTGCGAGTAAACTTAATTTTTTTACTTTATTTAATTTTTCTTCCTGAATCCATCTGTCTTTTAACCAATCAAAGCCTTCAACAGCCAAACGTGAATCAGCAGGAATACCGTTATTATACTTTCCGGTTAAAAAGCCTGCTGCCAGGGGGCTCCAGATGGTTGTACCCAAGCCAACATTTTTAAAAACTGTTAAATAATCTTGCTCCATTTTATATCTTTCGAACATATTATACTGGGGTTGTTCCATCGCAGGTCCAATCAATTTATATTGATGCGCTACTCTGTGAGCTTCCATAATTTCTGCGGCACTCCACATACTTGTTCCCCAGTATAAAATTTTTCCCTGATTGATTAATGTATTCATCGTCCAAACCACTTCTTCAATGGGTACGGTGGTATCGGGTCTATGACAGAAAAATAGATCTAAATAATCTACTTGCAATCTTTGCAATGCTTCATGGCAAGCTTCGGTTAGATGCTTACGACTTAACCCTGTTTGATTGGGTTTGTTATTTTTTCCCCTCCATCCAAAATAAGCTTTTGAGGAAACAACATAGGATGTCCTATCCCAATTTTTTTTCTTCAATACTCTTCCCATCATTTTTTCACTTTCACCCAAAGCATACACTTCTGCATTATCAAAAAAATTAATGCCATTATCGTAAGCAATGCCCATTAATTCATCTGCAATACTATCATCAATTTGTTTGTGAAAAGTTACCCAACTTCCAAAACTTAATATGCTTAACTGTAAGCCTGTTTTGCCCATTACTCTGTATTCCATAAAATTGTTTTTATAAAATAAAAAATCTACTGCGTACTGTCTTTTACTTTAATGAAACTCTCAAAGCCGTTATATACTTTACCAACATTTTTAAAACTGATGATCTTAAAATTTTGATCTGAGATCATTCCGCCTTGTGCATAAATTTTTTGTTCAGGTTTGGCGGGGTCGTGCTGACTCATTACAACTGGTTTATCGGTATAAAACTGTTCTTTATCTCTGTCCCAATATAATTCATTACACCACAAAGTATCTTTTCTTATATTGAAAATAACAACACTATCTCGAAGAAAAACCAATCCGCTGTTTTCAAAATACCTGCCATATTTTGCAAACAACTGACTTTCTATATTTCTAGTACTGTCATAAAAATCTACATGTAAATTTCTAGGAAATTCAATTTTAGGAGTATCGAATTGATAGCGATACATCAATGGTGCGGTTAATTTGGCACGCATTTGCCCGGCATGACTAAAAAAACTCTCAATATTTTTTGCTTGATCAACACCCAATCTTTTTTCCTGTAGCTCTTTTACTTTTTTAATATCATTCTCGCAGCTGCACATAAAAAATCCAACCATCAGGAATGGAAGCATTTTTTTAAAGAGTATAGATGTGTGTATGATTCTTTTCAAAACAATGCAAATATCCTATAAAGAAAACAATAAAAGAATTAAGGGTTGTTAAATTCACTGATGGCATATAAGCCTTTGTACAAAAGATGCTCATCGGGGATAATCTTATTTTTAATATGTGGCACAAAAAAGTCAAGATCGCCACCGGTGATTGTTACTTGTAAGTTTTCATATTTTTCTTGATAGGCTTCAATAATACCATCAATCTCCTTCGACATGCCTAAAATTACACCACTTAATAAGTTGGTTTTGGTATCATAACCAACTAAAGGAAACAAATGTTCTGCTTTGATCATTGGCAACAATGCAGTTTGTTCGTGCATGGAACGGAAACGCATATTCATACCAGGAGAAATACTACCGCCTAAAAATTGATGTTGATTATTGATGAAATTATAAGTAATGCAAGTGCCTAATCCAATGGATAAATTATGTTGCTTGGGAAATAAATGAATAGCACCCGCACAAATCGCTAATCTGTCTGCACCAATGGTTTCCGGCTTTCCCACAGGTGTAGTAATCGGTAATTTACTTTGGTGATTTAATTTATGAAAGATAGATTGAGTTGCTAAAATATTTTCAATTGCAGCCTCATGATTGATAACAGATGCCAATATGGTTTTTTGGGGTTGATATTTCTCAAGTATTGAATTTATTGTTGTTACAGTAGTATCTTGTAATACAATCAAATCTTTAAAACCTCCATCTATAAATACGGCACATTTTAAACGGGTATTGCCAAAATCAAAACAAAGGGTAGTTGACATGAAACTGGGTTGAAGTATTAAAGTTCAAAATTAAATCCTTTCAATTCTTTAAAATGACCATTTAAAATAATCTTTTCTTTTAAATGCTCTGTTCCTTTTACAATAAGTAATACTTTATTTAAGTGTCGTTTTAAATATTCTAATCTTTGTAATTCGTTGAACAAACCCAATAATTCGTATTCTTGGTCTAATGACAATCCTGCATGATGTGCAATGTCATAACTACACAAAAGTTCATCCGGTTTTTTAAAATCTTTTTTTACGTTCAATAATTGATGCAATTCCCTGATGCTTTTTAAAACTTTTCTCATTAAATCAGAATTATTGCTTTCAATATTTGTGGGATAATTAACTATTGCGCCGCTGAATAATTTGCCGGGAATAGATTTTACTAATTCCAAAGTTCTAAACACTTTTAACCCCATGGTTCTTATATCCATTTTACCATCTTCATATACTTCAACAATTTCATTTACTTCAATTATAGTTCCTAATTCAGACACTTCATTTTTTATCACAGCAGGAATACCAAAGGGCTTTGCTTCAGCAAAACATTCGTGTATCAATTCTTTGTAGCGTGTTTCAAATATATGCAGGTTCAGTGTTTCACCCGGATATACTACAATACTTAAAGGGAAAATGGGAATAAAATTTATCATATAGTTTGCAAATGTATAATATCAATGCATCCATCCATCAATTGTATAATGGCTTTATTATCTTCGAGGCAGTAAATCTTCAACATGAAATTATTATCGGTTGTCATCATTACATTTAATGAGGAAAAAAATATTCGTCGCTGTATAGAAAGCGTAAAAGGAATGGCCGATGAAATCATTGTGGTTGATTCTTTATCAACCGATGCAACAGAGCTTATCTGTAAGGAATTTGCGGTGAAATTTATTAAACAACCTTTTCTTGGCTATATTGAACAAAAAAATTTTGCATTGGCTCAATCCACGCATGATTATGCATTGAGTTTAGATGCAGATGAATGTTTAAGTGATTTACTGAGGAGTAATATTTTAAAAGAAAAAGGGAAGGGTTTTCCATTTGATGGGTATGCAATGAACCGTTGTACTAATTTTTGCGGAAAATTAATCAAGCATGGCACTTGGTATCCAGATACTAAAACAAGATTGATCCATATAAAAAAAGGAAAGTGGGGCGGAACCAATCCGCATGATAAAATTGAAATGCAGAATGGATCAAGAATAAAACATTTAAAAGGTGATCTGTTGCATTACAGTTATTATACTTTGGAAGAAGTAATTATACAAAACAATAAATTTACTACAATACAGGCTGATGCTATGTTTCGGCGAGGTAAGAAATCCCCTTTGTATAAATTATTTTTAAACCCGCTGATTGCTTTTGTAAACGGATATGTTTTTAAGTTAGGTTTTTTGGATGGTGCCGATGGGCTCTTTATTGCTTCTTCGGTGGCTTATCAAACAATGGTAAAATATGCGAAGCTGAGAAAATTATACCGGCAATGATTTTGAAATCCTGTTTAAATAATATTGAAAAATAATCATTACAGAGAAGATGGTTACGCCAAATTGACCTTCTATTACATCATCAAATAAAAATGGAATTAATAAAACGATACCGATAATAATGGAGAAAATATTTTTAGAAAATACTTTTAGAAACAAAATAAATAATCCAATACTAAATAAACACATGCCAATCCATCCACTTGCGGCTGCATAAATCATCCATTCATTTAATGGAATAATGCGTTCATAAGATGCAGAATAAGGAAGATGAATTGAATACCAATTATTAATTGATTTTGTTAAATCGCCAAAACCTTCTCCTGTAAAGGGTTTCGATTGAACAATATTGAGGCCGGCTATTAAAGAATTAATTCTGTTTCCATCGTCTGAGCCTGCGATAAATTGCCCGTTACTGTATTGTTGATAATCCCAAAGCGTATATTGAATTCTGTTATGTAGAGTTGGAAATAATTGATAAGACGTAAAGCTGATTACAAATAGCAATAACAAAATAATGAATCCTTTTTTGAAATTTCTTTTATTAAAAATGAAGTTTATTACATAAAAAAGAATCGCAACGTATAAACATAATAAACCGGTTTTGGCGGCGAGAAGGTGTAAATAAATGATTAAAAAAAGTATAATAGAAGCGCCAATTATTTTTTCTTTTCTTGTTGACTGAATATCCATCTGCCAAAGCAAAACAATGATGGTTAATACTACCAGCCAACTATAGCGAATGTGATCTTCATCCAAAGGAGTAGCCATTACTTTGGCAACCAAATAACTTTTAATGATGAATTGATGATTGATTAAAAATTCAAATATACTCCACGCACATCCAACAAAAACCAATACAGTTAAGAGCCAAATTAATTGTTTGATTTGATTGGCAGAAAGATTGGCTGCCAATAACCCAACCGAAATGGAAATCAATGGAAGCTTTATTAGCACTGCATTCCACCATAATTGTTTGTCGAAACTCCACATGCCGGAAATAATAACCGGAATGATTATAAATACTAAGCTGATGATACAATTTTTTATGATTGCTCTATTTTCTTTCAAAAAAAAATAGTTCATAATCAATAAAGCACTAAAAAGGGAAAGTGCAGCACGGCTTACTATTAAACTTATTAATAGCAAGGCAGTTAATGCAAATGGAATTTGCTGTTTGTAATTATTTTTCAACAAAGCTGTCATTCAACAACTAAATTCGTGTATCCAAACTACTTTAGCAAAGTATGTGGCATCAATTATTACAACAAATTCAAAATGGCGAAGTGAAAGCATTGGCAAGAACCATTACATTGGTTGAAAATGGCAAGGAAGGCTATTTTGAATTATTGAAAAGTTTGCCAACATCGAAAACTAAAATAATTGGAATCACCGGCCCACCGGGAGCAGGCAAGAGCACATTAACAGATGCATTGATAGGAGAGATCGTCGCGCAGAATAAAAAAGTAGGGGTATTATGTGTGGATCCTTCATCGCCATTTAATTTGGGTGCATTGTTGGGTGATAGAATAAGAATGAGTGAGTGGTATGATCATCCCGACGTGTTTATTCGCTCATTGGCAACAAGAGGAAGTTTAGGGGGATTGAATCCTAAAATTATTGAAATAGCCGATGTAATGAAAGCGGCACCTTTTGATTTTATTATAATTGAAACCGTTGGAGTTGGACAAAGTGAAGTTGAAATTGCCGGGCTCGCAAATACAACAGTGGTGGTAGTTGTACCGGAATCGGGTGATGAAGTACAAACCATGAAAGCAGGATTAATGGAGATTGCAGATGTATTTGTGGTAAATAAAGCAGACAGACCTGATACAGATGTATTCGTAAAAAATTTACGATTAATGTTGGCACCATCATTTCACAGATCATCAGATGACATTGCGATTATAAAAACAATTGCCTCACAAAAAGAAGGTATTAAAGAATTGTTTGAAAAGATTCAACAACATTTATTAACAGAAGACACATCAGACAGAAAATATTATTTATTGGCAGAAAAAGCTTTTCAACTCATTCAACAATATCGAATGAAAGATGTTAATAAAGAAATATTGAAAAAAAATATTCAATTATCACCAATGAACTTATATCAGTTCATTCAACCCTTCTTAAAATAAAATATGAGCACACCAACCATTTTTAAAAAAGAACCAACTTCGATTACAGTAGAAAAAGGCAAAACGTATGCATGGTGCACTTGCGGATTGAGTGAAAAGAATCCGCTTTGCGATGGATCGCACAAAAAAACCTGGACCGAAGAAAACGGCGAAACTGTTATGACGTTTAAAAGTTTAAAATTTACTGCAGAAGAAGATGGAGAAGTTTGGTTATGCAATTGTAAGCATACAAACAATCCACCATTTTGTGATGGAACGCATAAGAGTTTATAAGTAAAATATCTATTAACTATTCAACTTCTTTCTGGCTTTTCCACCATCTATATCCAATGAAACCCATAATGGCAAAGGGTGTCATCATTAAATAAATGATGCCGCCATTCAATGCTTTTGCTGGTCCTTCACCCAGTTGAGATGCTGTTTTGGTGCAAATAGAACATTGCGCAAAAGTGACAAGTGAAAGTTGAGATGTGAATAATATCAACAAAAATAATTTTTTCATTATCTGTGTTTCTTTTGCAAAGATAACTGTGTATCAGTAAAATTTATTTATCTTTCTTGTTCAACTAATTTATATGTCAGGACGTAGAAAGTTTATACAACAAGCAGCCATGTTGGCCGGCGCATTTTCTGCCAACAGTTTATTCAATCAATTACATGCTGCGGATATTGCATCGGCCAATCAAAAAGTAAATCATCTCTCTCCGATTGATGTGGCAGCAGATGAAGACTATTGGAGCGTAATTCAGCAAGCTTTTACTGTTAGCCCGGGTATCATCAATTTAAATAATGGTGGTGTAAGTCCTTCGCCAAGAATAGTACAAGAAGCTGTTGAACGATACAATAAATTATCGAATGAAGGCCCATCTTATTTTATGTGGCGTATATTGGATCAGGGCAGAGAGCCTTTGCGTGAAAAATTAGCTGCACTTGCCGGCGCAGATAAAGAAGAAATTGCGGTTAATAGAAATGCAACCGAAGCATTGAATACGGTGATATATGGATTGGAATTAAAAGCCGGAGATGAAGTGATAGGAACTAAACAAGATTATCCGAACATGATCAATGCATGGAAACAAAGAGCAACGCGTGAAGGTATTGTTTACAAACAGATCGGTTTTAAATTTCCGATAGAAAATGATGAGGAGATTGTGCATGCTTATGAACAAGCGATAACTGATAAAACCAAAATTATTCATGTAACACATATCATTAATTGGGTTGGACAAATTATGCCGGTGAAGAAAATTGCCGACATGGCACATAAACATGGTATTGAAGTTGTTTGCGATGGCGCCCATAGTTTTGGTTTATTGGATTTTAATATTCCTGATTTAGGGTGTGATTATTTTGGAACATCCTTACATAAATTTTTAAGTGCACCGATCGGTAGTGGTATGTTATGGATAAAAAAAGAAAAGATAGAAAAAATTTGGCCATTGGTTTGTAATGATAATCCGAAAGGTGATAATATCAGAAAGTTTGAAAGCCTTGGTACACGAAGCTTTCCTATTGAGCAGGGAATTGGTGAAGCAGTGAATTTTCAAACGGCTATTGGCAGTAAAAGAAAAGAGGAACGCATTCGTTATTTAAAAAATTATTGGGTTAATAAAGTAAAAGATGTTCCTAAAGTAAAAATCAACACTAGTTTAAATGCAAAATATTCCTGCGCTATTTGCGGCGTAAGTGTGGACGGAATGACACCGGGTGAATTAGATAGTGCATTATTTAATAATTATAAAATACATACTGTTGGTATTGTTTGGGAAAATATCAGTTGTGTGCGTATTACGCCGCATGTTTATACAAGATTGCAAGATTTAGATAAATTAGCCAAAGCGATTACTGAGATTGCTGGGAAGAAATAAAATGGCATTACTTTTCCTTTGATCCTTGCAAAGGCGAATAAAATATTGCAGTTGAAGTGAGTGACACAACGAAGTTCAATAGCATTAAAAAAGCCAGCAAACAAAAACAGTCTTACAAAATGTAAGACTGTTCAATAAAGTAAGGCTTCTTTAATTAAGAAGCTTTTTTTGCATCTTTCTTTTTTGGTGCAACAGCAGCATGTGGTCTGCTTTTACCAAAAGATCCTTTAAAACGTTTTCCTTTAGCTGTTTTTTTGTCGCCTCTACCCATTGTTTTATTTTTTAGTTGAATGATATATTATACAAAAATAAAAAATCCCGCCGATGTAGCGGGACTTTTAATTCGCTTTGTAAGAATTAAAGTTTACCACTCAACTCTTTACCTGCTTTAAAGCGTGCAACTTTTTTAGCTTTAATTTTAATAGCAGCACCAGTTTGCGGGTTACGACCTGTGCGTGCAGCACGTTTAGATACTGAGAAAGTTCCAAAACCAACCAAGGTAACTTTACCACCACCTTTTAAAGTTTTAGTAACTGCTTCTACAAAAGAATCCAAAGCAGCATTAGCTTGAGTTTTTGTAACGCCAGCATCTTCGGCAATCTTTGCAATCAATTCAGCTTTGTTCATAGTTATTTTTTTAATGAGTTATTTAACTGCAACAAATGTAGAGTCTTTTATTAATCAACAAAATATTTTTTATCATTTTTCTATATGACGAAAATTCGCTAAAATGCTTAATTGGTATGCGTTTGGTAAGTTTTAACTTTTTACAAAATTTTCCGCAAAAAAATTAAATCTGATGAAACGCCCTGTGGGTAAGGGTTTTGAAGGATGTGCGCTGAAAACCTTAGCCAATAAGGGTTTGCGAGAAATATAGTGAAGTTTTGTGATTGACAAAATTATCTTCATAAAGTTTCCACACTTAATGCACAACACGCATTAATGAACGAAAACCTGAAAATTTATTTCCCCAAGTATTAAAAGCATCTTGCCTTAATGCAGGTGCAAATACTTCAATATATTTTTTGTAATCATCTTCATTGGCTGCATAATATTGTGCAGCGTAAGTAACGCCATCACTTTCATCTGTTTCCAAAACTTGTACTAATTGAAATTTGGTAAAGCAACCGGAACGCATTACTTCGGGAATATGTTTTGTTTTCATCCATTCAACCCATGCTTCATGAATGCTATGTTCCACTTTGGTAGTTACATTGTAGATAATCATGCTTATTTTTTTATTTCCAGATAAACAGGACAATGATCACTTTGTTTAACATCAGGATAAATATCGGCTGCCACAATATTGTCTTTTAAATTCTCTGTAACACAGATGTAATCTATTCTCCAGCCTTTATTCTGTAATCGGACATTGGGGAAACGCTGACTCCACCAACTGTATTTATGCAGAGTAGTTGGATGTAAATGTCGAAAAGTATCAATGAAACCGATTGATAAAAATTTTGTCATCCATTCTCTTTCCTGCGGTAAAAATCCGGAAGAATTTTTATTGCCTTTCGGATCATGAATATCAATTTCTGTATGTGCAATATTATAATCACCTGTGATGATTAGTTTAGATCTTATTTTTTTCAAATCATTCAAATAGTCTAAAAACTCATCCAACCATTGATATTTATAGGTTTGTCTTTCATCACCGCTGGTACCACTTGGAAAATACGCATTGATTAAAGTAATTGCACCAAAATCTAATCGTATCACTCTTCCTTCAAAATCACTTTGTTCTTTTTTATGACCATATTCAACAAAGTCAGGTTTTATTTTTGTAAACACCGCAACACCACTGTATCCTTTCTTTTGTGCAGAGAACCAAAATGTTTCAAACCCCAATGCTTCCAATTGTTTATAATCCACATCATCTTTATTGGCTTTGGTTTCCTGAATGCAAATGATATCGGCAGGATCTGTTTTTAACCAATCGATCAAACCTTTCTTTATTGCCGCACGAATGCCATTGGTGTTGTATGATATAATGCGCATATAATTAATTAATGTGTTTGCCAGCCGGAAAAACGAAACCTAAATTTAAAATTAATTCATAAGTGCCGAATGATTGACTTGCAGTTCCTTGATAAATTTTTAATCCGCTATAACTGGCATAATCTACTTTGTTGCAAAATTCTACAAACAGATGTTTGCCGAATGTTGCTCGTACGGCACCTTCTGCGCCAACATTCCATCCGCCAATTTGAAAATGCGGATCATTCTTAATTCCAAAAAGACAATTCTCAACATGAGGAACCAATGGACCCACACCGACTTTACCTAATAGATCCAGTTTGAATTTATCATTCTTAGGTTTTATCAGATGCCATTTTTTTACAACATTGAATAATAAAAAATTAGCGCCATTGTTTAAGTAATAGTAAAATTGTGATGAAGTATTTACCGTAATGTTATCGTTGAAATGAACAGTAGAATCAATATGTCTGTTGTTTAAAGTTCCAACAATATGTGCTTGCTGATCGGCAATAATATATTTGGTATGATCGAAATTTATTTCAAATCCAATATTTTTTTCTTTATTATAAATACCAATTCTGTAATTGTATTGAGGAATGGATAAAGGAATGGAAAGCAGCCCTTTATCCCATCCAATATGATCATGTGCCGTTACATTGGAAAAAGTATAATCATTTCCTAATGATGGTTGCACCACATGAACAGAACTATGTGTGTACCATTCTTTATTATATCCCCAGGAAAAATAAAATTCATTTTTCCTTTCTTTCTTCTTTTTTGTTGTTGATTGTGCTTTTCCGGTATTAATAAATGCAAATACAATAACAAGTAAAACAAACCATAATCTTTTGTACATTCTTTCTAAATTAAGATTGCTAAAGCCCAAAATTACAGTACTGCGGTTAATAAAATTATTTTTTGCGTTCAAAAGTTAATTGTAGTTGAAAACAAAATATTCCTGAATAAATTTGTTGTTATTTTATAGTATGAAAGAGCAAGAGACAATCATTCAAAAGAAGGAACATTTTTATTTAGAAGGGCCCAAATCGCGATGGAAAGAATTAGGTTTAGCATGGCGTGTGTTTAAAGAATTCATAAGAGGATTTAGAACATTGCATTTTGTCGGTCCCTGTATTACCGTGTTTGGAAGTGCCCGATTTACGGAAGAACATGAATATTATAAAGCTGCACGAGAATTTGGTAAACGCATAGCAGCATTGGGTTTTACAACGATTACCGGTGGTGGTCCGGGTATTATGGAAGCTGCGAACAGAGGTGCTTTTGAAGCAAATGGCGAATCGGTTGGATGCAATATTAAATTGCCCTTTGAACAAAAATTAAATCCCTACGTCAATATCTCTATCACTTTCGAACATTTTTTTGTTCGTAAAGTAATGTTGGTAAAATATTCTTATGCCTTTATTATTATGCCCGGCGGTTTCGGTACGATGGATGAATTTTTTGAAACCATTACATTAATTCAAACCAAGACCATGAAACAATTTCCCATTGTTTTATTTGGTACAACTTATTATGCTGAATTGATGAAAACTATTGAAGGCATGGCCGAACAAGGAACCATTGCGCCGGATGATATGAAATTGGTTTTATTGACGGATGATTTTAATGAAGCCATCAATCATATTGAAACGTATGTTGCAAAGAATTATGAAAAATTGCCGAGAAAGAAATTGTGGTGGTTGTTTGAAAATAATTAAAACACTTTTCGTCGCTTATTTTACTTTATTTTAGAATTGAAAAATTTGATGCATGCAATTTACCTTACCCAAATTGGTGAGAAAGACTGTTAAAATAACATTATTCAGCGTGGTTGGAATATTGTTGGTGATGTTTCTATTGCCGATATTATTTCCTGATACGGTATCAAAAAAAATTAAACAATGGACCAATCAAAGTATCAATGGCGAATTAAATTTCTCTAAAGCAAGATTATCTTTCTTCAATCATTTTCCTGCATTAACATTAACCTTATATGATTTTAGTTTAAAGGGGTCTAAACCTTTTGAAAAAGATACATTGATCGCTTCCAAAGAATTATCATTGGGTTTAAATTTAAAATCTGTTTTTGCAAAAAGTATCAGGATCAGTGAAATTTATGTAAGCAATGGAGATATAAATATTCAGGTAACTAAAGATGGTGTACCGAACTATAATGTATATAAAGCAGATACCACACACCAAATAAAAAACCCTTCTGATACCGGAAGTGCATCCTTGAATTTAGAGCATATTCAAATTGATAATACGAATTTGGTGTATGACGATCGTTCCATTCCTATCTTAATTACAGCGAAAGGGTTTAATTATTCCGGCAAAGGAGATCTCAGCAAAGCCATATTCGACCTGGCTTCCAGCGTTATGATCGATTCTTTTGATTTGGATTATAATCAATCACATTATATCGGTTCAAAAAAATTAAAAGCAAATTTGATCACAAAAATCAATACCAATTCATTGGCATTCATCTTCGAAAAAAATGATCTGGTATTAAATCATTTACCATTTCAATTCAACGGACAGTTTTCTTTTTTGAAAGATGGTTATGATATGGATTTTAAAATGAGTTCTGAGAACGCCGACTTATATGATGTATTAAGTGCATTGCCACCTGAATACACGCCTTGGTTTGCTAAAATTGATGCAGGTGGCAAAACAGAATTGACTGCTTCACTGAAAGGAAAATATATTGCCGCACAAAAAGAAGCGCCTGATTTTAACTTAGGCATGAAAGTGAGAAATGGTTATTTGGATTATGATAAAGCTCCGTCAACTTTAAAAAATGTATATGTTGATTTTTCAACTGCATTGCCAAAATTAAATACTGATAGCTTACAAGTGAATCTGGATTCGTTGTATTTCGATATGGGCAAAACTTATTTAACTTCTTCATTTCATTTGAAAGGATTGAAGAATATGTTTATTCAATCAAAACTAAAATCAGAATTAGATTTAGCAAAACTGTCTCGAGGAATGGGTTTACAAACAGTTCAAATGAACGGATTATTATTTACTGATGTTACTGCAAGCGGAATGATTAATTATAAAAATAAAATATTACCTGTAATTGATGCAAAAATCAGTCTGAAGAACGGATGGGTTCAAACAAAATATTATCCGGCTCCTATTGAAAAAATAAATGTAGATGCCACTATTCAAAATCATAACGGATCTTTAAAAGATTTATCAATTAATGTGTTACCTGTTTCATTTGTGTTTGAAGGGCAACCATTTCAAATGCAAATGAATTTGAAAGATTTTTCAAATATTCAATATAATATTTCATCCAGCGGAACATTAAATGTTGGTAATATTTACAAAGTTTTTGCTGTAAAAGGGTACGATGTAAAAGGATTTATTAAGGCAGATTTTGCATTAAAAGGATTGCAGGCAGATGCAGTGAAGGGCAAATATAGTAAGCTTTCTAACTCGGGTACATTGCTGGTAAAAGATTTGGCTTTGCGCTCTTACTTATTTCCTCAACCTCTTATTATTAACAGCGGCGCTTTTCATTTTAATCAGGATAGGATGGTGTTTGATGAGTTTACTGCAAAATACGGAACTTCCGATATAACTTTAAACGGCTCATTAAGTAATGTAATCAATTATGCTTTGCAACCCGATGCAAAATTAAAAGGTCAATTTAATTTGTTCAGTAATCACATAAATGTTGATGAGTTTATGGCGTTTGCAGATACATCATCTAAAAAAACTTCATCAACTGGTGTGGTAGTTATTCCTGATAATGTATCATTAAGCTTCATTGCAAAAGCAAATGAAGTGTTGTATAACGGAATAAAACTAACACAGTTGAAAGGTCAAATGATTGTTGATAGCAGCAAAATGCAATTAAAACAAAGTGGCTTTACTATTGTTGGCGCCCCTGTGGTAATGGATATAATGTATAAAAGCATAACACCCGTTAAAGCTGTTTTCGATTATCATATCATTGCAAAAGATTTTGATATTCATCGTGCATACAAAGAAATAAAATTGTTCCATGATATGGCTACTTCCGCAGCATCTGTAAAAGGCATTGCATCATTAGATTATCAATTAAGCGGAAGATTAGATTCAAACATGCATCCTGTTTACCCTTCATTAAAAGGAGGCGGTGTTTTATCATTGGGTAAAGTGAAAATAAAAGGAATGCGATTAATGACTGCAGTGAGTAAAGCAACGAATAAAGATAGCTTGAATGATCCTGATTTAAAAGAAGTGAACATTAAATCAAAAATTGAAAATAATATTATTACCATCGAAAGAACCAAGTTGCGGATCATGGGTTTTCGTCCGCGTTTTGAAGGGCAAGTTAGTTTTGATGGAAAATTAAATTTAACAGGCAGAATTGGGTTACCGCCACTGGGTATTTTTGGAATTCCATTTTCTGTTACCGGCACACAATCTAATCCTGTTGTGCGTTTGAAGAGGGGTAAAGAAACTGATAAATTAGAAGAAACGGAAGATAAGGATCAGTAGCCAAGCGATAGAATTACTATGAAACTTTTGTTGCGTCGCACACTTGTGCATTAGTAAATTTATTCAGCTTATTCCAAATTCTGCCCCAACCATCTTTCCAATTCTTCAATCGGCATTTGTTTTCTCTTGGCATAATCAGCTAATTGATCTTTTGTAATTTTTCCAACTCCAAAATACTGGCTTTGTGGATGCGAAAAATACCAACCGCAAACTGAGGATGCGGGATACATGGCTAAACTTTCGGTTAATATAATGCCGGTGTTTTCTGTTGCATTTAATAATTCAAACAATTTATATTTTTCTGTATGATCCGGACAAGCAGGGTAACCCGGTGCCGGACGAATGCCCTGATATTTTTCATGAATTAAATCATCATTACTTAATTGTTCATCTTTTGCATATGCCCAAAATTCAGTTCTTGTTCTTTTATGTAAACACTCTGCAAATGCTTCTGCCAAACGATCTGCCAACGCCTGTAACATAATTTTATTATAATCATCATGATTAGCTTCAAATGCTTTGATATGTTTTTCTATTCCATGAATTGTTACAGCAAATGCTCCCATATAATCTGACGATGGACTAATGAAATCTGCTAAAGATAAGTTGGGTTGATCTTTCGCTTTTTGAATTTGCTGACGGAGAAATTGTAAGTTAACATTTGATTTTTTATTTTTCACTTTTATTGTATCATCATCACTTAAGGCTGCCCAGAAACCTACAACACCTTTTGCATTCAACCATTTTTCTGCAATGAGCCTGTCTAATAAAGCATTTGCATCATTATATAATTGGGTAGCTTCTTTGCCAACAATTGCATCATTTAATATTTCAGGAAAATTGCCATGCATTTCCCATGCAATAAAAAATGGTTTCCAGTCAATATATTGCCTCAATTCATTCAAATCATAATCGGCAAAAACTTTTGTGCCTGTAAATGTTGGTGCAACAGGAGTGTAGTTGCTCCAATCAATTTTTACTTTATTTTTTTTTGCTTCTTCGTATGGCAAATAATTTTTGACAGATTTTTTATTATCAAAATTTTCTTTCAGTTGATTGTATTCAGATTGAATATTTTTTAAGAAATCAATTTTAACATCTTTATTCAATAATGAGCTGGCAACAGTTACACTTCTCGATGCATCCAATACATGTACTACACCATTATTATATTCCGGTGCAATTTTAACGGCAGTATGTGTACGAGATGTTGTTGCACCACCAATCAATAAAGGTTGTGTCATATTGCGGCGTTTCATTTCTTTCGCAATATGAACCATTTCATCAAGTGATGGAGTGATCAATCCGCTTAATCCAATGATATCAACATTTTCTTTTTGTGCCGCATCTAAAATTTTATCTGTAGGTACCATCACACCCAAATCCGTTATATCATAACCATTACATCCCAATACCACACCCACAATATTTTTACCAATATCATGCACATCGCCTTTTACCGTTGCCAATAAAATTTTTGCAGCGCCTGCAGCTTCTTTGTTTTCTGTCCCTGCTTTTAAATGCGCTTGTTTTCTTTCTTCTTTTTCCTGTTCAATAAAAGGTGTTAAAACAGCTACACTTTTTTTCATCACTCTTGCGCTCTTTACTACTTGCGGTAAAAACATTTTACCGCTTCCGAATAAATCACCCACTACATTCATTCCATCCATTAATGGGCCTTCAATTACATCTAATGGTTTTGGATATTTTAAACGAGCTTCTTCTGTATCGGCATCAATATAATCGGTAATACCATTTACCAATGAATGCTTCAAACGCTCTTCCACACTGGTGTTGCGCCATGCTTCATCTTTTACTTCAACCTTACCTTTAGCTTTTACTGTTTCTGCATGAGTGATTAATTTTTCCGTTGCTTCATTATTATCATTATTTCTGTTCAATAAAACATCTTCACATAAATTTCTTAATGTTGGTTCAATCTCATCATATACTACTAACTGACCTGCATTCACAATACCCATATCCATTCCGGCTTTGATAGCGTGATACAGGAATACAGAATGTATGGCTTCGCGAACATGATCATTACCCCGAAAGGAAAAAGAAACATTGGAAACACCACCGCTTACTTTTGTTAGCGGCATTAATTTTTTTATCTCTTTTGTTGCTTCAATAAAATCAACTGCATAATTATTGTGCTCTTCAATACCGGTGGCAACTGCAAAAATATTTGGATCAAAGATGATGTCTTGCGGTGCATAACCAACTTGTTCCGTTAATATTTTATAAGCTCTATAACAAATTTCTATTTTTCTTTCTTTTGTATCGGCTTGCCCTTTTTCATCAAATGCCATTACTATCACCGATGCGCCATAACTCTGACAAATAAAAGCCTGCTGAATAAATTTTTCTTCTCCTTCTTTCATAGAGATTGAATTCACAATACATTTTCCCTGCACACATTTTAATCCAGCCTCAATAATTTCAAACTTCGAAGAATCAATCATGATGGGAATCTTAGCAATATCCGGTTCCGCTTGTAATAAATTTAAAAAGGTGGTCATGGCTTGCACACCATCCAATAATGCATCATCCATATTTACATCTAAAATTTGCGCACCGCTTTCTACTTGCTGGCGTGCAACACTTAATGCTTCTTCATATTTATTTTCTTTAATGAGGCGTGCAAATTTTTTAGAACCCGTTACATTGGTTCTTTCACCAACATTTACAAAATTAGTTTCAGGACGAATAATTAATGGTTCTAATCCTGATAAACGTAAGTATGGTTTGATTGAAGTACTCATTTCTTTTAATTATACTAATTCAGTTTCAACAATTGGTAATTTTCTGGGATTGATATTCTTTACATGTTCTGCAATATGTTTGATATGATCCGGTGTGGTACCGCAACAGCCACCTACAATATTTACAAAACCTTCTTTTGCCCATTCTTCGATAAAATGTGCTGTTTGATTTGGTTGTTCATCATATTCTCCCATGGCATTGGGTAAGCCTGCATTTGGATAAGCTGAAGTGTAGCAAGAAGCAATCTCACTCAATTCTTCAATGTGACTGCGCATTTCAGCGGCACCCAACGCACAATTCAATCCAACACTTAATGGGTTAGCATGCATTATTGAAGTATAAAATGCTTCGAGTGTTTGTCCGCTTAACGTTCTGCCACTTGCATCTGTGATAGTACCACTAATCATCACAGGCAATTCTTTTTGTTTGGTATCTCTGAAATATTTTTTGATAGCGAAGATGGCAGCTTTGGCATTCAATGTATCGAAAATGGTTTCAATTAATAAAATGTCTACACCTCCATCAACCAATCCTTTAATCTGTTCATAATATGCAGCAACAACTTCATCGAATGTTACAGCACGATAGCCGGGATTGTTTACATCGGGAGATAAACTCAATGTTTTATTTAAAGGGCCAATTGCACCGGCAACAAAACGGTAGATCGTCGACTGTCGACGGTCTACCGCATACTGTTCGATAGCTGCTCTTGCGCATTTTGCCGAAGCGACATTTAATTCGTATGCAAGAGATTGCATTTCATAATCTGCCTGCGCAATAACAGTGCTGCTGAATGTATTGGTTTCGATGATATCGGCGCCTGCTTCTAAATATTGTTTATGAATACCAATAATAATTTCCGGTTGTGTGATGCTTAATAAATCGTTATTGCCTTTTACATCGCAATGCCAATTTTTAAAGCGTTCACCGCGATAATCTTTTTCTTCTAATTTATGTCGTTGAATCATGGTGCCCATTGCACCATCTATAACCAAAATTCTTTTTTCTAATTCTTGTTGAATACTCATTGCTATTAGATTTTAAATAGATCAAATTTGTTGAGTATTGTTCTGAAAGATGCAGTGTGCGACGCAACAAAAGTTGGCAGTTGTTATATCGCCGACTACAAAATTATTGATTGAACTGAAACGTTGAGAGAGCTCGCTGATAAGTGATACTTCTGTACGTTTATTAGTTCAATTTTTTGGACAGGCCGAACAATAAACAAATCCGCCTGCTATATGCAAAAATAGCAGGCGGAGATTGAATTTCCAAAGATATGTTGTTAATTGTATTTGCTGGTTACCGTAATTTCTAATGTTTCTGAGATTTCATCGGTATTAATACCAAAATCTGCTCTTTTAATTTTGAAATTACTTTTAACGCTTACTTTTTCTTTAGTGATAGTTAATGTTCCTGTTGCTGTGACTTTTTGTGTAACGCCATGTATGGTTAAGCTGCCTGAAGCTGTAACAGGATAATCGCCATCTTTCGTAAAATCAACAGATTTGATATTGGTGATTAATCCTTTGAACTCACTTTTAGGAAAGGCATCACTATTCATATAATCAGCACTATTGAAATGATCTTGCATTAATTCATTCTCAAAATGAAACCCTTTGATTAATGCAATGAATCTTAATTCACCTGATGTTGCATTTAATGCACTTACCGTATTACTGTTGGTAGCTTCAATATCTTCTGCCGCAGTACTGGAAAAGAAACGGACACTTGCTTTATTGGTTGTATAAATTTTTACAACAGGCTTTGTTTCGATGGATGCTTTTGTTGTTGCAGTATCTTTTGCTTTTAACGGAGTTGTTGATTTTGTTGTGGTGTCTGCTGGTTGCAATTCTTTTGCCAAATCATTTTCCGAAATAGCAGGTTGTGTGGTTGTTTCAGTTTTCCTGAAGTGAGTAGGGATGTATTGAACGAAAAGATAAATATCTAATACAGTTAAAAGCAATGCCAATAAAATAACAACGATAGCTGTTTTTAATTTAGCTTTTTTGAAAATGATAATAAATCCAATTAACCAAATGATTGATGCAATCACAAACATCCAGGGCAATTCTTTTATCAGCTTAAATAACATAAGTTTTTTTTCAAAAATAATAACGAATTAAATAAAGAAAGGGATAAGTGAATTTTGAAATTTTTGATAAGCGGAAATTCATTATTTCACGTATTGCTGAACAGGTAAACGATTGGCCAAACTGCGTGCCAGTGTCATTTCATCTGCATATTCCAATTCGCCACCAAAGGCAATACCACGTGCAATGGTAGTAATACGGCAGGAGAGATGTGCCATTTTTTTCTGTATATAATAAATAGTAGTATCTCCCTGAATATTCGGATTTAATGCAAAGATCAATTCTTCTACCACTTCTTTTTCTATTCGGTGAACAAGTGATTCTATTGTTAATTGATGGGGGCCAATACCATCTAAAGGAGAGATTATGCCACCCAACACATGATAAGTTCCGTTGAATTGTTGGGTAGATTCAATGGCAATTACATCACGAATATTTTCTACCACACAAATCACATGTTGATTGCGCATGCTGTTACTGCAAATACTGCAGATATCTCCATCACTGATATTATGACAACGCTGACAAAATTTAATATCTCTTCTCATTTTGGTAATCGTTTCACCAAAATATTGTACTTCGTTTACTTCTTGTTTTAATAAATGCAAAACCAAACGCAGTGCTGTTTTTTTGCCAATGCCCGGCAGTTTGGAGAATTCGGCTACAGCATTTTCAAGTAATGAAGAAGGTAATTGCATGGTGTAAAGATAATGAACCGCTACAAAGTGATCTCAGTTTCTGTATCATTAAAATTAGCCCGAACATTTAATTTTTTCTGTAGCTGTTGAACAATCTCCGGTTGTATCTTCTTTTTAAAATTTCCGGTATCCCAAATGCCATTTTTATTCTTGTCAAATAAAATACGCAACTCATAATCACCCGGATAATACAAATCCCTGTCAAAAGTTCTTTTTTTCAAAGGAATCGATTCAACGATCTTATCATTCAAAAGAATTTGCAAAACAGGATTTTTACTGGTGTCTAAATTATTAAAACGCAAATGCACACCTCCATATTCGGCTTCTGTTTTGGTAGAAAATTTTATAGTATCTGCTTTTGCCAAACTTGTGTTGCTTGTATCTATCACTGCATCTTTTGGAATGATCAATTTGAATTGCTGTGATTCTTTCCATTTATAAATCAAGCTGGCTTTTGTTTTAGCTGTATCTAATATAATGTGATAATTTTTTAGTACGGTATTATTCGTATCTGTAAGAATGATTCTTGCACTGTCGAATGTTTTTAATTTTCTTGTGAAGGTCAGTTGTAATGTGTCATTCAATAAATCTTTTCTACCGTTCTCTAAATTATCAGTAATGCGTAAACGTTTGTCTTCTTTTGTATTTCGGGAAGGAGAAGAAGTTTGCGATGTATTGGTTTTACTTTTCGCTTTTGCTTCTTCGAATGCATAAAAAATGGCAGAAGAGGTTTCATCGGAAATATTGATAGAACTGTCTAAGAATGCAAATAACTTGGTGCTGTCATTATACTGTTTGGTATAAAAATCCGATACAACATAAGCTTTAAAAACGCCTTCCGGTAAGTTTTTAAAATTAAAATTTCCTTTGCCATCTACTTTAGCAAAATATCTTGGACGATTTTTTAATACAGCAGTATCATTCAAGTTTTTGTGTAATACTACTAATAAAGTTGAATCAATTTTTCCTGTTTCAGCTAACAATACTTTTCCGGAAAAAGTATTGTTAGCAATGGTATTACCGGTTGAAAAAATATACGTGAAATTTTTAGCAATATTACCTTCATTGATATCTTTTAAACAGTTACCAAAATTGATAGAGTAAGTAGTATTGGGTTCTAAACTATCTTTTAATTTTATAGTAACTGTATTTAATTTATAATCGATCAGCGGTAAATTTTTCGGGTTGGGAGAAACGATCAGATTTTGTTGAATATCTTTTACTTCAACATACTCATTAAAAGTTAAAACGATCTTATTGGTGTTTACATTCTTTGCAGAGTCTTTTGGAATTGCAGCAAATAATTTTGGTGGAATGGTATCCTTAGCGCCTCCATTGGGCGGAATAATATTTGCGCAGCCTGTCATTGATTGAACGAGTATGAACAATATCAGCGGGATAAATAATGCGTATTGAAATATTTTTTTCATTTTTCAAGTACAAACTTAACAGCAATATGATTAACTAAATCCTAAAATCCTTTAAATCACGCAAATTATAGTTCTTCTTCCCCATTTAATTCATGTAAAGCAACTGCCATATTATTGGTCTTAACAAAATTGCACCAATGGCAATCAGGTTTTCCGCACCCGGTATAAAAATCTTTATCTTTAATTTTTTGCCAAACGCTTGCAATTTGCTCTGTAACGGTGGTGATATCTTCCGGAGTAATCACTAATTTTTCTTTACGATAATTTTTCTTTTTGTCGGGTTCAACAAAATCAAATTCGGTGGAAATCACTTTCCAGTCTTTTTGTTCGTAATGATCTACTAAAATTTTATAGAAAACCGCTTGCCGCCAATAATCCCCGCCATTTGGTTCTTTATCATTGGGAGCTTTTAATTTATCTTTTGCTTTATCAATATCACCTGTTTTGTAGTCTACTACATTGGCAGATTTTCCATCAAATTCTATTTTATCCAATTTGCCTTTTAACGGAACATTTTTTACAACTACATTTTTAATAGTTCTTTCAACGGTCACTATTTTATTGAATGAATGAATATTCGCATCATAATAATTGCTCAACACTTCATGGCCATATTCTATTCTTCTGTCAAATTGCTCTTTGGTAAAATTTTCTCTATGCCGATGCAAGTACCATTCAAAATCTGAAATAAATTCTGCTTTAGATGGAAATTGATTGTTATTCTCCTGCATTTTTTTAAACAGTCTTTCTAATGCATGATGTACTGCAGAACCAAATTCTGTTGCTTCCGATTTTCCGGATGGCACACGAATAAGATTGGAATAATAAAATTGTAAAGGGCATTTCAAATAATTATTCAATGCAGTAACATTCATTACAAATTTTTCCAGAATACAGTCAATGAAATCTGTTTCTGCTTTTTTTATTTTCGGTGCAATGTTTTCAGTGAATTGCAATAACTTAAATTGGGATAAAACAGTTGTATCAATAAAAATCTTTTCAACTTGTAACCCTTGCTGTTCTTGTATTTCAGCAATAAACATGGATGGCTCTATTTCTCTTCCGTCATTTTTAAATCGGCTGTAAGAGATTTGCAAATATTGCTTTGCTCTTGTTAAAGCAACATAAAATAAACGTCTTAACTCTTCTTCGTCTTTATGTTTAATGGAAGCAGAGAACATGGTATCCGGAAATGAATAACCACCACCTGGCTTTTTTTTCTTTTCCCAATTGGCGGCATTGCATCCAACAAAAAAGATATAATCAAACTCTAAACCTTTAGAGCCATGTGCTGTTAATAAATTTATGCCCTTATCACTTCCGCTGGTTTGAACTAATGGTAATGCAATATCTTCTTTCTCCATTAATTCAATTACGCTGATGAGCTCTTGCAAACGCATAGATGGATTACGCCTTGTTTCTTCTTTTACAAAATCAAAAAAACCGGTTAACACCTGTAATAACCAATGTTTCTCATTGCTTTGCATGATAAAATTCAATAAGCCTGCTTCACGAATAATATGCTCTAATAAAGTTTGTAAAGTTACATTAGGAACATCCGCAATTAGTTTTTCTAAAACGTTTCCTGCTTTTATTAATCCATCATGTGCTGATTGACTAAACAAATCTTTTGCAGGTGTATGAATCATTTGATACACCAATTGACGCAACGAAATTTTATTATCACCAAATCTTTTATTCGCCGCATCCACACTTAATTTTGCAATGTCAATTGGTGGAATATTAAACCAATCGAAATGCAATATCTCAAATAACATTTCATCTCCGCCAAAAGAAATATCATGCTCTGCTGCTAAATATTTACAGATTAAAATAATTTTTCGTACCAAAGGAAGTTCCAGCAAATTCAAGCTGCGCTTACTATAAACAGGGATATTCTTTAGCTTGAAATAAGTGCTTAATTCTTCGCCATATTTATTTTCCTTATAAATGATACCAATATTTCCCGGATTGATTTGTTTCAGTAGTAATTGTTCAACCTGCAAAACAATGTCAATCATTTCCATATGTATTGTTTCGTATTCCTTTAATATCGGTTGATGGGTTGAATGCTTAATCAATTGATTAGCAGCTATTAAATTTTTGCTTAATCCCGAAATATTATTCACCAACCGTTCATTGTTTTTTTCGATAATGGTTTTTGAAATATCTAAAATGGGTTGTGTGGAACGATAGTTATTGGTTAGTACAATGGTGAGTAAATATTTTTGATAACGCCCTGCAAAATTTTGCATATTCTCAATATTCGCTCCCTGAAAGCGATAAATACTTTGATCATCATCGCCTACTACAAAAACATTGGGAACATCCCAATAATTAATTAATAATTCTACCAATCTATTTTGTGTACCGCTGGTATCCTGATACTCATCTACTAAAATGTACAAAAATTTTTCCTGATAGGTGGTCAACAGATTTTTATTTTCTTCAAATGCTTTGATTACCCAATTGATCATATCGTCAAAATCGTATCTGTTGCGGCTTCGCATTATTTGTTGAAAATGATCAAACTCATTTACAGCAGCTCGCAATTTTTCCATTTTCTCTTTTTCCTCTTCAATCTTATCTGTTCTAACATCGCCTTTTTTAAATTCTTTAGTCGCACGTTTGGCAATGTAGTCATCGCGGAAAGGCAAATCTGTTAAGTATTCATCTATTTTTTGATTGATGAAAAACGGAGTCCACCCTTCACGTTTCATCGTACTGAATAACTGTTTTAAATTATTGATCTCAAAATAAACATCACCTCTGTATCTTTTTAAAGGATGATTTTTAGGAAACCCGTCAATCAATTTTTTAAATAGTTCAATGCTTTCTAATTCTGAAATTGGGTCGAGTGATGTTTTTTCAAACAAGGATAAATTTTCCTGAATCACATCATTACAAAAAGCATGAAACGTATAAATATTTACTTTGTAAGCATCGCTGCCAATAAAATTAAATAAGCGTTTGCGCATGGCAACCACACCGGCATCTGTGTAAGTAAGGCATAAAATATTTTCGGGCTGCGTATCGGTATCCAATAAAATTTTGCCAATGCGTGCCGATAAAATTTGGGTTTTGCCTGTACCGGGTCCTGCAATTACCATTACGGGACCTTCAATGGTATCAACTGCTTTACGCTGTTGTTCATTTAATTGTTTGTACTCCTGTAAAAATTTTTCTGTCTGTTGTTTATTTGCCATCATATCAAAGATAATCTCTTCGGTAAACTTTTTATGCCTTCTTTTGTTTAATAATAAATCGATCGAATGAGTAACGTTTATTCCCTTAAAACAATTCAAAGAATTCCTGCTGATATAAAAGATGTTTGGAATTTTTTCAGTGATCCAAAGAATTTAAAAGACATAACGCCTGATCATTTAGGATTTAAAGTAATCAGTAAGCATCATGGCGATAAAATGTATATCGGTCAAATTATCGAATACACTGTCAAGCCTATTCTGAATATTCCTTTGTATTGGATGACAGAAATTACACAGGTAACAGAAGAAAAGTATTTTATTGATGAACAACGCTTTGGCCCATATCGTTTATGGCATCATCAACATCATTTTAAATTAATTGATGGAGGAGTGGAGATGACAGATATTGTGCATTACAAAATCCCTTTTTGGTTTTTAGGAGATATTGCGAATACTTTATTTGTACAAAATCAACTTAAAAAAATATTTGTTCATCGTTATGTTGCAGTGATGGAGAAGTTTGGCAATTGGCCGGATGAAGAGTTTGCAATCGAATTTAATTAGCAGTATGTAATTGAAATGAAAAAGTACTGCCTTCCCCAAAATTACTTTCCACCCAAATTTTACCACCTTGTGCTTCGATAAATTCTTTGCAAATGGCTAAGCCTAAACCCGTTCCTTCTTCTTTAGAACCGGGAATTCGGAAATAACGATTAAATAATTTGTCTTTATAATCCGGATCAATTCCTTTACCAAAATCCTGAACAGAAAAAATTATTTCTCCATTTTTTTGTTTTGCAGAAACAATGATCTCGGAATGTTCATTGGCATAACGAATGGCATTGGAAATTAAATTTGATAATACCCATTCTGTTTTTTCTTTGTCTGCTTCAATAGCCGGTAATTCAGGCGTAGAAAGGATCTTAATAGTTATTTGATGTTGTAGTGCATGCGTTTTATTCGATTCAAAAGCATATTGAATAATTTCTGTTGGCGATACTTTTTGTTTAGTTAATTGAATTTTACCCGCTTCAACCTGAGTTAATTTTAATAATTCACTGGTAATTCGTAATAAACGTTCACTGTCGTCTTTAATATTATTAATCAATTCTTTTTGCTCGGAATTGGCTGCGCCAATTCTTTCATCTTCCAATAAGCTTAAACTCATTAAGATTGAAGCGATTGGTGTCTTTAATTCATGAGAAACAGTTGCGATGAAATTGGTTTTAGCCAAATCTAATTCATGAAATGGTGTAACATTATTTAAAATGATTACTTCACCAATAATGGTCGATTCATTTTTTACAGAATAATTTTCTTTACTGAAATAACTTTCTTTGCCGTCTGCAAAAATTTTTAGTTGTTGTTCTTTGTTTTCGGTAAGTAATGTTCGCATTAAGTCATTCTTTAAAGCAATATCCGGCGCATATTTCCCCACCACTTCTTTCTCTTTTAAGCCCAACAAATTTTCTGAAACTACATTTATGAATAAAATATTTTTTTTCTCGTCTAAACCAATAATTCCATCTTTCATTTGATTGATAATGGTTTCAATTCTTCTTTTCTCAAACATCAATTTATTTAAGTTGCTGTTCTCATATTCATCTAACTTTTCTGCCATGATATTAAAGGCATTGGCCAAATTACCAAATTCGTCTTCCTGTTTTAAATGAATGCGTTTGCTGTAATCCTTATTGGCAATGGATTGAATGCCTTCTGCTAATGCTTTGATGGGATGAGAAATAATGGCTGGGAAATTAACAACAATCACTAATGCAATTAAAGTTAGAATGGTAAAAATGATGGTAAGCCAGAAAATTATATCTTCTGTCGTTTTTTTTGCCACTGCATTTTTTCTTAGAATCGCTTGTTGATTCAGATCATTAATCGTATGAATAGATTGACGAATATCTGTGTAATTAGAAAGATCAGATGGATCGGCCAATAATTCAGTAAAATTCTTTCTCACCAATTCTGTTGCTTCTTTTTCCCCAACTTCAGTAATATTATTTTCCTGTTTAACAAGATTGCTTTCAAATATGGCGACTGCATTTTTATTTTGTGGAATTTGTTCTAATGCTTTTAGCATGTTATTGTCGTACTCCAAACTTTCGTAATTGTTCTTCAATATTTTTTCTTCATCATTACTTAAGCGATGAATATAAAAGATACTCATTACACCGAAAGTGAGAATTACGATGAATAGAAATGATAAGCCGAATGACAATTTTGTTTTTAAACGCATATCAGGAAAGTATTACAATATCAATTTCAGATGCTGCTAATTTATTTAATAGTTGATTGAATACGGCTGTGCTTAACATCAATCGATACAAACTTAAATGTGGTTTGCCGATACAAACAGTGGTTACTTGTTTTTGTTCTGCTGCTTGAATGATTCCTTTGGAAATGTTACTGTGCTTAAGTTTGATCACTTCTGCTCCCAACTCTGTTGCCAGTTTAAAATTATTGATCAAATGTCGTTGTGCAGCCAAGCCAATTTTATCTCCATCTTCTTTTGGTGTTTGCACATACAATAAAAACCATTTGGCATTATAATAAGAAGCCAAACGCGAAGTTTTTTTAATAACCGTTTTGGCAATTTCATAATTGCTGCTGATGCAGGCCATGAACCTTTCCTGACGGGCATGTACATTACGTGGAATTTCTGTATCAATTTTTCTTTCAACCTGTGAGGCAACTTCTTTCAATGCCAATTCACGCAGTTGTAAAATATTTTCAGCTTTAAAAAAATTATTGAGTGCAATATTTATTTTATCCGGAGCATATATTTTGCCTTCTTTTAATCGGGTGATTAATTCATCAGCAGTAAGATCAATATTCACTACCTCATCAGCCATGCCCAAAACTGTATCCGGAATTTTTTCGGCCACTTCAACGCCCGTAATTTCTTTTACTTCATCATTCAAACTTTCAATATGTTGGATATTAACGGCACTGATAACAGTAATGCCTGCTTCCAGAATTTCAACTACATCCTGCCAGCGTTTTTCATTTTTACTTCCTTCAATATTCGTGTGTGCTAATTCATCTACAATCACTACTTCTGGGCGTAATGCAATTACAGCCTGTACATCCAACTCTTCTAATTCTTTTCCTTTATAAAATAATTTTCTTCTTGGAATAACCGGTAAACCTTCTAATAATGCCACCGTTTCTTTTCGATTGTGCGTTTCAATATAGCCAATTTTTATATCAATTCCGTTTCGTAAAAGAGCATGAGCCTCTTGCAGCATACGAAAGGTTTTACCTACACCTGCACTCATGCCAATATAAATTTTAAATTTTCCTTTCCTCGATTTCTTGATCAGGTCGAGGAAATATTGAACATTATGTTCTTTATCAGGCATGAGTTTGAATGAGCATTATTTTTTACGATCAATGATGTATTTTATCACTGAACCCACTGTTACTAATTTTTCTGCGTCCTCATCCGGAATTTCAATCTTAAATGTTTTTTCTAATTCCATGTGTAATTCTAAAACATCCAATGAATCTGAATTCAGATCGTCTTTAAAAGTAGCATTGTCGTTCAATTGACTTTCTTCAACACCTAATTTGTCAACCATTAGTTGTTTAACTTTTGCTGCAATGTCTTGCATAATAAAATTGCTTTTAGTTTTTATGATTGTTTAAAAACATCTTTAATACGTAAACAATCATTCTAGAAATTGCTTATCTGGTATTTACAATTTTTCATTGTCAAAGCAAATTTACAGCGATTGAAATTATTCAACTTTATTTTATATTAAAGGCAAACTAAAATCTTACAATAAGTGCTACAATAATTCTTGCTTCTGTTTTAACGAGATTTGGTTGCCATCCTCCCCAACTACTGAGTGGTGGCGCAATGGAAGCGCCACTGGATGTATAAGTATATCCACCGGTATTGGTAAATCCTGTTGGAGAAGTTACACCACCATGTCCGGCAAAATATCCTTTCAGTGGTGTTGTACCCGGTGTTGCACCGATATTAACCACATCACGATAAACATATTCGAATTTTAAAGTAAGATTCTGACTAACCAACCAATCGAAAGTTGTTGAGAAATCCATTGCATTAAAAGTAGAACCCGGCCCTGTTTGTTGTTGAAACAATGTATCTGCATATCCTGTTGGTGCAAGCACTAAATATTGTCCGGGGTTATGCATATATCCGCCACCAACATTCCATGCAAGTTTATCGCCAAACCAAAAACGATTGTAGATCATTCCACTGATGAAATTTTGAGCAGTTGTTCCTGCTTTTTTTCCAAAAGGGCTAACACCATCACCATTTTCAAAACCAAAATCACCTGTTATACTAAATGCTGCTTTGGTAATGAATTTGCTTTTGGGATGATTGATGTAACGAAGTTGATAACTATTATCACTATGAAAACGTATTCTGCCGGGTGCGCCCTGATCATCTTTTCCGTAATAGCCATTGAATACATAATCAACATATTCTTTTGGTCTGTAATAAATGGAATAGCCAACACCCGGAGAATGATTAAACATACCATAACTCTGCCATCCGTTAATTAACCAAAATTCTACTTTTAATTTATCGGTTGGGAATGTTTGCAATCTCAATCCATTAAAAAACCAAGGTGTGTTATCAGAAGTATAAGAAGGTTGATAACCCCAATTCTCAAAATTATTATAAGAGAATAAGCCAATGTAGGACATAAAGATTCCTGCATCCAAATTGATTCCATGCCATTTATCCCAATGATAACCTGCATATGCTTCACTGATATAACGATAAATGGTTTGTAAATCATATTGACCTTTGTAAGAACTGCCATCATTACGCGGAACAACAGTAGATCTTGTGCCAAACTGCATCATAATTCTTCCACGGACATTATTTATATGAATATCTCCACCAAACCCTAAATAAGAAAGTTGCAACTCATTGTTTCTTGCCAATGCAGTTGAGCCAACAACTGTATTATCAATAGGATCATTGAATGAATGAGTTGTATTTAAATCAAGGGTGATATCGCCGGTAAAATATTTGGTATCCAACATAGGTGGACTGGTTTTACGGCTATTGCCATTTAACCAGGAAAAATCCCCAAATGCAAAAGGCTCAGTAGCTGACGCTTTTGCTTCAACAGTTGCAGTGTCTTTCTTATTTGGTAATGAGTCTTTTTGACCATTTGCTATTATAGTTATTAATAGGATAGCAGAACTTGTTAATATCATCTTTTTCACCTGATGTTTATTTGCTTTTATTTAATAGTGTCTAATGCAATATTTAATTGCAAAACATTTAATCTTTCAATTCCTGTAAATGATTTTTCTTTTTGTGATTGAATGATTGATTCAATTTTTTCTTTGTTAATATTTCTTAATTTACTTATTCTGTCTACTTGAATTAATGCAGCCTGCAGTGAGATATCCGGATCTAATCCACTTCCTGAAGCATTGAGCATATCTGATGGAATCTGTTCTTTTTGAATGGTTGGATTATGAACAATAAAACTATCTACCTTATTTTGAACATCTTTTAAATAGTCAGGATTGCCCGGCCCTTTATTACTTCCGCCACTTGATGCTGCATTATAGTTTATGGCTGAAGGCCTGCTCCAGAAATATTTATCCTGATTGAATGTTTGGCCTTCTAATGCATAACCTACAATTTTTCCATTTACTGTAACAGTTTGGCCTTTTCCTTTTGCGGGAGCAAATTGAGCAACTGCATAAATAAGTAAAGTATATATACCACAAAATAAAATGGTTGTAAATAATGTTAATTTGATAGCAGGTAAAATATGTTCTTTCATAAAAATTATTTTTTAAAACCAAATGGATACGATCATGTCTAATAATTTAATTCCAATAAACGGAGCAATCACGCCACCCAATCCATAGATCAATAAATTTCTTCTTAATAAAGCACTTGCACCAATGGGTTTATATGCAACGCCTCTTAATGCCAATGGAATTAATAATGGAATGATGATGGCATTAAATATTACTGCTGAAAGAATAGCACTTTCCGGACTATGCAACTTCATAATATTTAAACTTTGCAATGCCGGAATAGAAACAATAAATAATGCCGGAACAATGGCAAAATATTTTGCCACATCATTTGCAGTAGAAAATGTGGTGAGTGTTCCTCTGGTCATTAATAATTGTTTTCCTATTTCAACAATTTCAATCAATTTGGTTGGATCATTATCTAAGTCTACCATATTACCTGCTTCTTTTGCAGCTTGTGTTCCGCTATTCATAGCAACACCAACATCTGCTTGAGCCAATGCCGGCGCATCATTGGTCCCATCACCCATCATTGCAACCAGTTTACCGCTTTGTTGTTCTTTCTTTATATAATTCATTTTGTCTTCCGGTTTTGCTTCTGCAATAAAATCATCTACACCTGCTTTCTCAGCAATGTATTTTGCAGTTAATGGATTATCACCTGTTACCATTACTGTTTTAACGCCCATTTTTCTTAGTCTTTCAAAACGCTCTTGTATGCCTGGTTTGATGATGTCTTGTAATTCAATCACACCCAAAATATTTTCATTTTGACTAACCACTAAAGGTGTTCCGCCATTGGAGGAAATAATTTTTACGCGTTCGGTAATTTCATCCGGAAAAGAATTGCCTGCTTTGGTAATTAAATTTTTTATGGAATCAAATGCACCTTTTCTAATTCTTAATCCATTCGGTAAATCAATACCACTGCTTCTTGTTTCTGCAGAGAATTGAATGAACACAGCATCTTGTATGTTGAATGCATTTTTATTGAGATTGGCCAATTCAATAATTGATTTTCCCTCAGGTGTTTCATCAGCCAAAGAAGATAAAACGCAAGCTTCAATAAATATTTTTTCATCAATTTGATTAGCCGGATAAAAATTGGTTGCTTTTCTGTTGCCAATGGTGATGGTTCCTGTTTTATCTAATAACAATGTATCCAAATCACCTGCTGTTTCAACGGCTTTACCGCTTTTGGTAATAACATTTGCACGTAATGCCCTGTCCATTCCTGCAATACCGATAGCAGATAATAATCCGCCGATGGTGGTTGGAATTAAACAAACAAACAAAGAAATAAATGCAGCAATATTTATTGGTGTATGAGCATAATCTCCAAAAGGTTTCAGTGTTACGCAAACAATAATGAATACCAAGGTAAATCCTGCTAATAAAATGGTTAATGCAATTTCATTGGGTGTTTTTTGACGGGATGCCCCTTCTACCAAAGCGATCATTTTATCTAAAAAGCTTTCACCGGGTTCTGTTGTAACTCTTACGGTGATATGATCACTCAATACTTTTGTGCCTCCTGTTACAGAACTTTTATCGCCACCAGATTCTCTTATCACTGGGGCCGATTCACCTGTAATGGCTGATTCATCAATGGTAGCAAGACCTGAAACAATTTCTCCATCCATTGGAATGATATCTCCTGATTCACAATAAAACAGATCGCCTTTTTTTAACTGAGAAGAAGGAACAATTTTTATTTCATCAATAAAAATTTCACCCACACTTTGAATAAACTTGGCAGGTGTTTCCTCTCTTGTCTTGCGTAAACTGTCTGCCTGTGCTTTACCTCTGGCTTCAGCAATGGCTTCAGCAAAATTGGCAAACAATAAAGTAAGCAATAAAATAATAAATACTGTAACATTATAAATAAAATTGCCTTGCGATTTTTCTCCGGTTAAAATCCAGATACAAACAGCGAACATCACGGCTGTTCCGATTTCAACAGTAAACATTACGGGATTACGAAATAAAATTACCGGATTGAGTTTTATGAAAGATTGCTGAATAGCTTCTTTCATAAATGATGATTCGAATAAAGTATTGTTGCGTTTCATGGTATAAATTATTTCATGCTAAAAAAATCTGCGATTGGTCCTAATGTCAATGCTGGAAAAAAGGATAATGCTGCAATGATGAATATTACTGCAAACACCATGATGGCAAATGTGCCGGTATCTGTTTTTAATGTTCCTGCACTTTCAGGAATATATTTTTTTCTGGCTAAGATTCCAGCAATCGCAACCGGGCCTATGATAGGAAGAAAACGAGATAATAACATTACAATACCATCTGTAATATTCCAGAACGGAACATTGCCGCCAATGCCTGCAAATTCAGAACCATTATTCGCTGATGCAGATGAATATTCATATAACATTTCAGAGAACCCATGACTGCCGGGATTGTTTAACCAACCTGCATATGCATTTTGATTATGTATATATAAATAAGATGACAATGCACTGAAAGACAATATCAGTAAGGGATGCAGCAATGCAATGATGGCTGCTATCTTCATTTCTTTTGCTTCTATTTTCTTTCCTAAAAATTCCGGTGTTCGTCCTACCATCAATCCTGAAATAAAAACAGCAATGATCATGAAAATGTAAAAATTTAAAAAGCCAACACCCACACCACCATAAAATGAATTGATCATCATGCCTAACATGGTTAACATTCCGGCAATAGGTGTAAAACTATCATGCATGGCATTGGTTGATCCATTAGAAGTTGCAGTAGTAGTAATGCCCCAGTAAGCAGATGCAGCGCTTCCAAAGCGAATTTCTTTTCCTTCCATATTACCTAATGGTTGTGTAATACCCATTTTTGAAAAGGAAGTATTTCCTTTCATTTCATAATACACAGCAGGAATTAATAAGAATAAAAATCCGATTGTCATTACAGCAAATACCATCCATGCAAACTTTTTTCTTTTAAGGATATAACCTAATGCAAAAACAATGGCTATCGGAATAATCAAAATGCATATATTCTCAACTGCATTGGTAAAATAAGTTGGGTTCTCAAATGGATGAGCAGAATTGGCACCAAAGAATCCACCACCATTGGTTCCTAATTGTTTAATAGCAACCATTGCTGCTGCTGGTCCGCGTGAAACCTGAATGGTATCGCCTTGTAATGAAATGAATTTATCTTTTCCTTCAAATGTCATTGGTGTACCATTGAATAAAAGAATAATGGCTACAACAATTGAAATAGGTATTAATATTCTTGTGCAGGAGCGAATAAAATATTGATAAAAATTTCCGAGCTTTTCAGTAGTTCTTTCTTTCATTGCATTGAAGACTACTGCGCATGCGGCCATTCCAGCACCTGCACTGATGAATTGAAATAACATTAATATCAATTGACCCAAGTAGGATACACCCGTTTCACCCGAATAATGTTGAAGATTGGTATTTGAGATAAAACTGATAGATGTATTAAAAGCAAGATCAGCGGGCATTCCAGGATTGTTATCCGGATTGAGTGGCAACCATCCCTGATTCATTAAAACGAACATGGAAAATAAAAACCAAACAAGATTAATGGTTAATAATGCCATTAAATGTTGTTTCCAATTCATTTCCTTATCTGCTTTAATGCCACAGTATTTATATAAGAAATTATCCAGAGGATTCAAAATCTTATCTAAGCGGGTTTTATCGTTATTGTATACTTTGCCAATATATTTTCCCAACGGTATTGCTAAGGCAATCGTTGCTACAAACATGAGGATGATTCCGAAAAGTTCAGTATTCATTTCTATGATATTTTTTTTGGTAGATGAAAATGTACAGGTATTTAATTATCCTAAAATTTTTCAGGTTTAACCAACACGTAGCATAGGTAGATGAAAACAAGAACTGCAATGATGAATAGTAAGAGCATAAGGATTTGTTTAAATTTTTTCGAACCATTTAACAAATTTGAAAAAGAGCCAAAATGCAATTAAGGTTCCGATAATTAATAATGCCGTGAGCATGTTTTTTTATTTAGGTGATACTAACAACTTCAAATCTTGTGCCCTTGGCATTATTTTAGAGCGAGTGCTTTATAACCTAATCCTATAAAGGCTTTTAGAAGAAGTGTTTTTTTTAAATGGAAAAGCAGATAAGAAAAAACCTTCCATTTTGAAAGGCTTTTTTCAAAATAGAAGAGCTTAATCTGTGCTATTGAATTTTATATTCTTCAATTTTTCTGTACAAAGTAGTTAAGCCAATATTCAATAATTTGGCAGTCTCTGTTTTATTTCCCTTTGTATAATTCAACACTTTTTGAATATGTAATTTTTCAATACTTGCTAAAGAAAATGCAGATAACGAATGATCGCTGTTGACGTTGGAAGAAGACTGAATTTCAAAAGGTAGGCTTTCAACTGTTAAACTGTTGCTATCCGTTAATATTACCGCACGTTCTATTACATTTTTCAATTCACGAATATTTCCGGGCCATAGATATTGTTCTAAAGCACGAATACAATCTTCGTTTATTGAAACGTGTCCTTTTTTTGTTTTAACAATAAATACATCAGCAAAATGTTTTGCTAATAATCCAATATCTGCTTTTCTTTCTTTTAAAGAAGGCAAATGAATTTGAAAGGCTGCTAATCGATAAAAAAGATCTAAACGAAAATTATTTTTTTTCATCTCTTCCTCCATATTTTTATTGGTTGCAGCGATAATCCTAACATTCACTTTAATGGTTTTGCTATCGCCCACTTTTATAAATTCCCGGCTTTCTAATACACGCAATAATTTTGCTTGTAATTCAATCGGCATTTCTCCAATCTCATCTAAAAAAATAGTTCCGCTGTTGGCTTCTTCAAACAACCCTTTTTTATCTTTTAATGCGCCTGTAAAAGCACCGGCTTTATAACCAAACAATTCGCTTTCCAATAATTCTTTGCTGAAGGCGCTGCAATTCAGTGCTACAAAGGGTTTACTGCTTCTGTTGCTGTTTTGATGAATGGCCTGTGCAAATACTTCTTTCCCTGTTCCCGTTTCACCAAGCAACAAAACAGTCGCATCGGTAACAGCCACTTTTTTGGCTAATTCAATTGCCTGTAAAATAGGTTTTGCTTTACCAATGATATTTTCAAATGAAAATTTTTTACCTACTTTTTTTTCTAATTCAACTACTCTTTTAGATAAATTCACTTTCTCTATGGCACGATGCAGTAATGGAATAATCTTATTATTATCATCACCTTTGGTAATATAATCGAAAGCGCCATTTTTTATTGCTTGTACCCCATCGGCAATATTTCCATGAGCAGTTAAAGAGATCACTTCTGTTTCAGGAGAAATTTGTTTTATTGATTTTATTAATTCTACTCCATTGCCATCCGGTAATTTAACATCACACAATACCACATCAATTAAATGGGTTTCTATTTTTTTTAAAGCTCCTTTGCAATTGGCTGCTTCACTAACTTCAAAACCTTCTAAGCTAATAATACGCGATAAGAGGCTGCGTAATTTTTCTTCATCATCAATAATTAATACAGTATTCACTTTTGTTAAATTGAGATAATAAAAGTAGATATAAATCCTCCGCAGTAATGAATCTTTATTTTAATTCAACTGCTTTGCTGATATTGTTGTTGATGTCTACGGCACAAACAAATAATCGATCAGTCGGCGCTGCTACCGATTTGTTTCTGTCGTAAATAATTTTTTTATCAGCAGTGATCACATCAATCAGAGTGGCAAATTCCATACTCAAGTTTATTTTATTAGGAATAACGAAAACAGCAAAAGCTTTTATTTTTTTATCTCCTTTATAATTGATGGTAAAACTTTGGTCTTTATTTTTTTCTATGGTTGGTTTTGCAGGCGGAATACTGTCTATCCATTGCATTGATGGAATTAAAGCAGGCAATGCATAATAATTCATTCGCAAACTATCTGACCATCCATTTGCATTTTTTTCCAAATTTTTACTGCTGAAAAATATACTACCCTGTGTGGTGTTGTAATTACGTAGGCTTTTTATTTGATTGGGTATTTCATTTTTATCTTTCCATGCAGCATTACTTCCTGCCCTGTAAATTCCATGTCCGATATATAAATGCCTGCCATAACTATGTTTATTCCACCAATCCAATAAAACATCATAATCACAAAGTTTATGTCCTCTTTCCCAATACAATTGCGGAGCTACATAATCAATCCATCCCTTTTGTAACCACAATAAAATATTTGCATACAGATCATCATAATTTGTTTGACCTGCTTTGGTGTCGCTACCATTGATGTCTTTGTCTTTATTACGCCAAACACCAAAAGGACTGATTCCAAATTTTACCCTCGGGTTATTAATGCGAATGGTTTCGGAAATTTGTTTGATGATGCTATCGCAATTACTTCTGCGCCAGGTTTCTTTGTCTAAACCTCTTCCTAATTCGCGATATGTTTTTTCATCAGGGAATTCTTTTCCGGTAATACGGTAAGGATAAAAATAATCATCCATGTGTATACCGTCCACGTCATATCTCGTCACAATATCTTTTACAATACGAGTAACATAATTTCTCACTTCTTGCAAAGCAGGGTTAAAATATTTTTTATCACCGTAAACGATAAACCATTCAGGATGTATTTTGGTTACATGTGTTGGTGCGATAGTTGAATTTTTAAGATTGAATACGGCACGATAAGGATTTAGCCATGCATGAAATTCCATTCCGCGTTTATGTGTTTCTTCTATCATGAATTGAAGTGGATCGTAATAAGGATAAGGTGGTGTACCTTGTTTGCCTGTTAAGAATTCACTCCAGGGTTCATATTGTGAGGGATAGAATGCGTCAGCTGCGGGTCTCACTTGCACAATAACTGCATTCATTCCGTTTTGTTTGTGCATGTCAAGCATGCGAATGAATTCTGCTTTTTGTTCACTTACCCTTAAATCTTTTTTGCTGGGCCAGTCAATATTATCAACTGTTGCAATCCATACTGCACGAAACTCAAATTTAGGCGCTACTTGTGCAAAAGCGAAAAACGAAAAGTGAAAAACAAAAAATGCAAATAATATTTTTTTCATGTAATGAAGGTAATTCAATAGAAATAGAATGGATATATTGTCATTAATATAATTCGATGCCAAATCGCACTTCTTCAATTGCAAAGCATACATTAACAATACTTAATTATCAATCTTCCCAAACCTTTAATCCTTCGCTGCAATTGGAGCAGATATCAATATTTTTGCGACTTTGCATCAATTCTTTTCTAAATTGTTTATAGTTATTGTTATTCCAAATCTCTTTGAAGGATTGAGTTTGCAGATTACCTAATTGATGCATCGCATCTTTATCAAAACAACAAGGTACCACCAAGCCATCCCATGTAATTACATTTCCTTGCCATAATTTCCAGCAATGATTTCCCATGCCGCTTTTACTTTGTGTAATGCCGTCCTTATTTTTTTTATAACGACTGTATTTATCAATAGATGGAATGAGTTGATGAGGATCATTTTCAAAATCATATACCTGTGCGGTTTTAAAACGAACTTGATCAACACCCATTTCTATACCTAATTTTTTTATGTCTTTAATTTGATGTTGGTTTGGTTTCACCACTAAGAATTGAAAAAAGATAAATGGTGTTTTGCTATTCAATAGTTTTTTCCATTTTACAATATTTTTTGTTCCTTCTAATACCTTATTCAGCTTACCACCTACACGATATTGCTCGTATACTTCTTGTGTGGTGCCATCAATAGAAATGATTAATCTGTCTAATCCGCTCTCAACAGTTTTCTTTGCTTTCTCATCAGTTAAGTAATGTGCATTGGTTGAAGTGGCTGTATAAATTCCTTTTGCATGAGCATATTGCACCATCTCTAAAAAATCTGAATTGAGATAAGGCTCTCCCTGAAAATAAAAAATCAAATACAATAATTCTTTATAAATATCATCAATTGTTTTTTTAAAGAAATCTTTCTCTAACATACCTGTTGGTCTGGTGAAAGAACGTAAACCACTCGGGCATTCGGGGCATCTCAAATTGCAGGAAGTAGTTGGCTCAAAAGAAATGGATATCGGATAGCCCCATTGAATTGGTTTGCCGGTCAATTTACTGAGTTGATAACTGATTAATACTTTTATTGAATTCCATGCACGCCGAAAAGTTATTTTAGAAATGAAATTAAAGCTGTCTTGTAAATTAAAATAAGGCATATAGAATTGTAAAAATAAGTAGGGACCAATGTTTATTCATTGTTCTTATAAATATCTTCCCCTAATCGAAATAGAAAATACCTTTTGGTGATTCTATCTGTTTGTTTAAACTAAATTAGCGATTGTTGTTTTAATCATCAACGATTGTTGATTTTTTGACGTTTATTTGACATCAATCAATGTGAAATATGACAAATATCAGTTAAAACCTTATTGCAGGCAGATATTTTTGTTTTTAGTATGAATATTGTTTTGGAAGATAGCATGAATTTGCCTGCTGTGTACGAGGCATTCAATAAATTATTTCCTTTTTTAAAAATTGAATTTTTTGAAAAAAGAAATACCGGAGCCATTCTGCGCCGATTTTCGAATGAAGCAAAAAGAACATTAAAGGAATTTAAATATGCCCATGCGAATGGCAGGAAATTAGTTATTTCTCCTGATACGACTGTGCAGGAATTAGATAAAATGTTCACAGAAACTTATGCATTGCAATTGCAAGTATT
>Ga0316218_1000388_pt1 | contig 63623 bp, 51 predicted proteins | sample TBH18003metaG_FD_203634 | JGI IMG/M metagenome (GOLD analysis project Ga0316218, IMG submission 203634) | Freshwater microbial communities from Trout Bog Lake, Wisconsin, USA - TBH18003 | ecosystem: Environmental > Aquatic > Freshwater > Lake > Hypolimnion/Profundal zone | place: USA: Wisconsin... | reverse complement strand
GTCTGTTAGCGATGATAATTATTTCCTCCTTGAATCTAAAAAACCAATTAGGCGTTCCCCTTGGGCAGGCGGGTGGACGGCAAATCGATAGTAAAGCAGGCACCTGTTGCCGTGTTTATTACGCTCAGATGTCCGTGCAGATTGCCTTCCACGATCATTTTCGACATATAAAGGCCTATGCCGCTGCCTTTCCCTTCTTCTTTCGTGGTGAAATAAGGATTGAAGATGTTTTCCACGATGGCTGCGGGAATGCCGCCACCGTTGTCTTCAACGTCGATGTGAATGCGCTCAGCTCTGCGCGTCATCCGCAGAATGATGTGAGAATTGAGCTGTTTTGAGTCGAGCAGCGCATCTTTTGCGTTGGAGAGCAGATTAAGCACAACCTGCGCGAACTCACTTGCATTGCCGAACACTTCTATACTTTCATCAAATTCCATCACCACCTGAATATTGTATTTATTGAACAAGCCATCCATGATGTCGACAGCGGACTGGACAGATTTTTCCAAATCAAATGGTTTCGGATGCGAGGAAGGTTTAAAAAAGTTCCTGAAATCGTCTATGGTGGCTGACATACGTGCCACCAGTCGCGCCGCTTTTTCCTCCATGCGCAGCATCGAATCTTCAGTCAAAATCCCCGCCTGATGCTGCATGTGTATATTCTGTAATACCAGACTGAGGGCATTCAACGGCTGTCGCCACTGATGCGCGATGGCACCGATCATCTCACCCATTGCCGCAAGCCGTGATTGCTGTATGAGCAACGCTTCCTGCAGCTTTCGTTTATTAATTTCATCATGCACACGCCGGTCCAGCGTTTTATTCAACTCATCCAGATCGCGGGTGCGTGCCGCTACCGTGAATTCAAGTTCCTGATTATAGCTTTCCAGTATATTCCGGTTTAGTTGCAGCGCATCGACCATCTGGTTGAAGTTGAGCGCGAGCTGGCCGATCTCATCATCCCGGCCCGTTTCAACATGCGCACTAAGGTCGCCGTTACTCACACGCGCCGCTGCCTCGCTGAGGATGGAAATCGGCCGTGTTACCCAGAGCGCAAAGAAGTACCCTATGGGTAAAATAGACAGTAATGAGATCAGTGATATATAGAGCATCTGGCGATACATCTGGCTGATGTTGACATCGTATTCCCGTGTATTGAAGTTGATCTGCAGCGCGCCCCAGCTTACGCCGCTGAACAGTATGGGTGTAATGTAGCGATAGAATGAGGTGCCGTCCGGGTCAAGGTGCAGGCCGTAAGATTCGCGTTCAAAATCCGCAGGACGAAAATCATTCATTTCGAGTGCGCGCCAGCCTTTTGATGTGATAGCCAGTGCAACCCCCTGTTTGGGCGCGAGAATGATAGACTGGATGCTGTCGTTATTGGTCACGACCTGCAACATGTGTGCGACAATAAATCCCGAGTCGCCGGTCAGCAAGGCATCCGTACAGGCCTGAATGATGGAACGTGACACGCTGGCGGCTTGCGAATACAGAATTTTGCGCAATGATTCTTTCTGCAGTGGAATAATGAGCAGGCCATATATTATTGTCGTGGCCAGCAGCAGCGTGCCGAATATCGCAAACACGCGGAAGACAATACGGCTCCTGGTAAACTGGCCGAAGCGCTTCCCTTTTCGGGTCATATTTTCCGCGCCCGCTGTTTTTTTCTCAACGTATTATATTCATTTAATAAATTTCGATAGGGAATCAAAAAATTTGTACTGGTACGATCCATTTCGCTGGAATGGTAGAGCTGCAGCACCTGACGACCACGCGCTGTCGTGCCCATTTTCAGCGCCGCCTTGATAATCAACTCGCGGTTTTCTGCGGGCACGCGAGAGGAAAAGAATGCGCTATAGGGAGAATGAGTCTTGAAAGTATAGCTTTCCAGTACTTGCAGGCGTTTGCCGATTTGTGGATTAAGTTCCAGCGCAGTCTCATACCCGTTGCGATAAATCAGTGCCGCGTCCGCCTTGTCGAAAAACAACTGATAAACCTGTTTGCTGGAAATCCTCTCATAGCTAATCGTGGCTAACTGAGCAATGTCAGGTTTCAGGCCGAGTTTCATCAACAAGGTTGCCAGGTAGACGTTTGATAGTTCATCGCTATCCAGCAGAATAATGCGCTTGCCCACCAGATCGACAGGAGAATGGATGGCAGCAGCACTGCGAACCACCAGCAACAGATCATCACTTTCGGGTTTATAACCAGAAACGCCGTCAACCAGTTCTTCAGGGCGAAAGTGCGTCACTAAACCCATTGCCGGGGCCACCACAAAGTTGATTGTCCCGTCGTTCATGGCCTGTTTCATTTCTGCCTGATCTTCGTAAAAACGCACCGGGCTACAGCCAACATTCAAGGATTTGCATAACTCATCAATCCAGAAGCGCAGTGATATTTCCACGTCCTTGCGCGGCACATCGCGGATCACCGGCAAATAGAATCCCATGGCAAAAAGTTGCACGGGTGCGGCATTGAGCATACCCGGTCCTAGCAGGAGCATGGCAAGACAGAGGCGATGAAATAGTTTCATGATCAGTGCAAAGCCTCGCCAACCTGATAATCGAGATCAGACAGGGCAATTTGCAGGTCATGCCGGGCGCGAAACAGACTGGCATTTGCATAACTCTCAATGAGCTGAGCTTCAATCACCTCTTTGGTTTCAACCATCTCTTCCTGGTAGGCGCGCACCTGCAACTTGCGGTTTTCTTCGGCGTAGCCCAACGCATGAATATTGTCGTCAACCTCTGCACGAGAGCGCTGTATGCGCAAAAAATCATCCTTTATCTGTAGCGCGAGGCCATTATCGAGCAACACTTTCTGAGCTTCCAGGCGCATCTTTCCGGCATGTGCGGCAGACACCCCTGCCCGAGTCAGTCCGGCATCGAACAGCTTCCACTTGACACCAACTCCGATCACCCAGCCACTACGGTTGTCGTTGTTGAACAGACCGCTGTTATAGCTATTCCAGTATTGATAAGAGGTGGCTTCAAGGCCCGCCTCGGGCAGGTAGCCGCTGTTTGCCTCATTGATTTTATCATCGGCTATCTGTACCGCCAGTTCGAGACGCTGCTTGTCGGGGTTGAAGGTCATGGCGTCCTGAAGCAAGTGATCCAATGTAGCGTCGAAGGCAGGCAAGGGCGGCTCGGATGCCAGATTTAAAGTGCTATTGAGCGGCAAACCCATGGCATTGATCAGGGCGTCGCGGGTCAGGGTACTGGCGTAGTTGGCCTCATGTAACATGGCGCGGGTTACCTCCGTCGTGGTCTTGGCGCGCAGGTAGTCGGTCTTTTTGACCTTGAGTGAATCGCTCTGGTAAAACCGCTCGGTCAGCTCTGACAATACTTCAAAACGTTCCAGTGTTTCGCTCGTCATTTGCGCCATCTGTCGCGCAAATTGGGCACCGTGGTAATACTTTTTGATATCATGAACCACGTCCAGTTCGCTCTTGTGTTTTTCTACGCGGGCAATCAAAACCCCCTTGTCAGCCATATCCTCAACAGCCTGTTGTTTTCCTCCGGTATATAAAGGATAGCTCAGCGTCAGACTGGCTTTTGTGACATCGCGGTCGAACATCTTGACATCCATATTGATGGGTAGCGGCTGACCGGGAATCGATACGAGTGCGCCGCCCGGGCCCAGCGGCAATGCCATAGCCGGCGTTTGCACTGCACCGTTAAAGGTGAAAGTGCGATCCTGATTGTTGCGTTGAAAACCTGCCTCCAGATTCAGGTTGGGTTGAAATGAGGCCATTGCTTGCTGATACCGTGCTTCTGCTATCTCCAGATTTGCCGCGGACACCTGCAAGGAGCGATGATTGTGAAGTGCAATCTGCACAGCCTGTTCCAGCGTCAGGTTGTCAAACTGGTTCTCTGCCATGGACATAGTGGAAAAAGCAAGCAGGCAGGCGGTCAGCGGGAAGTATTTCATCATATTTCAGTTCCTTAACTCAGATGGTGGTAATGCCGTTACGCAGATCCTGGATGGCTTCCCAATGAGTAAGCAGCAAATCAATCAGATTGGGATCAAACTGTTCGCCGCGCTGAACCAGAAAGTAATCACGCACAGATTGTTCGCTCCATGCCGGTTTGTAAATACGCTCGGTAGATAATGCATCGAGCACATCAGCTATCGATACAATACGTCCTGCGATATGTATTTGTTCTCCGCTGAGACCATTCGGATAGCCTTTGCCATCCCAGCGCTCGTGGTGCTGCTGTGCGATGACAGAGGCCAGCTTGATGAGGGGGCGTTTCACTTTGCTCAGAATGACGTGGCCAATTTCCGCATGTCGCATCATTTCTTTGTATTCCAAATTATCAAGCTGACCGGGTTTATTAAGCACTGCATCGCGTATGCCGACCTTGCCAATGTCATGCATGGGAGCTGCAGCCTCAATCATATTGGCGGTCTCCTGATCAAGACCTACCTTTAGCGCCAGAAACCTGGAAATCATGGCGACACGTCGGACATGCTGCCCCGTCTCCTCGCTACGACTCTCAACGACATCTCCCATCATGTAGAGCAGATCTCGTTGTGATTGCACAATATCCAGGCTCAGGCGGTGATATTCGGAAATGTCGTGACAGATCATGATGACAGATTTAATTTCACCGGTCATCTCGTGCAGCGCCACGCAGCTCACTCGAAATTGCAACGCGGCTCCATTGCACGTGCTAAAGCAAATAATCCGGCTGTTGAGTTCCTCAAGCGAGTCGCTCAGAATATTAACCAGATTGTCACGGTCAGACAGGTTGGGGATAATCTGCTCAACCGATTTGCCAGTGATTTCGGCAGAGGTATAACCGAGTAGCTGCTCGAAGGGTTGGTTGATGCTGAGGATGTGTAAATTACAATCAACGAAACAAACGCAGGTACCCAGTTCCAGCGCGCGTTTGTATTCAGCCAGGAAGTGGCGCTGCTCTTGCAAAGAGCTGTTGCTAAGCTCAAGTGATACACTAACGTGTTCGTAGTTGTCAAAAAAAGGGTTGATATTCACGTCCAGGACGATGATTTCAGTTATTTCGCCACTTTCAATGATGACAGGAACAATGCTGCGCTCAACGATGTACCCGGTTCCCTGTTTTGTGCGGTTATGGCTGATGCCCGACCACTTTTGTCCGGAAACAGCCTGGCTCCATTCTTCACCACGCTCCTGTTCATAATGCAGAAACGCGATGTCCTGACCGAGCATTTCCTGTCGCGTGAATCCGCTGATTTTGCATAGTTTGTCGTTGACATAGCTGATTTTACCGTTCAGATCAATCTTGCAGACAATGGCACTTTGATCAACCAGGTTTTTGTATTGTTCGAGCAGTATCTGATTCTGACGACGCTCCTTCAATGCCAGATGAATATTGGCCAGTTGCGCAAGTTTTTCCAGCAGACGATTGACATTGAGCGGTTTGGTGATGTAGTGCCCGATACCGAGCTCAATGGCGCGAAACAGATATTCCACATCGTTGTAAGCACTGACAATGACGATGAGTTGCTCCGGGTTGATATGCTGGATTTCGGCGCTCATCGCCAGCCCGCTTAACTGTGGCATCTGGATATCGGTCACAACGATATCGGGGATTTTTTCCCTGTATAAATCCAGTCCAGCCTGCCCGTCGGCTGCGATATATAATTCGCCTACCCAGGGTTTTAGCATCATAACAAGTTCTTCACGTGTCTCGGCATCATCCTCAACATAAAGCAGACTCATTGATTTCAGAATTTCGAATGCTGTATTTTTCATGTCAGTTTCCAATTAAAACCTGGTCGGCATCTGGAGATGCGAAACAAAAGCTGTTTTTCCCGTTTTCCTTGGCGGTATACATCGCCTGATCCGCTAATTTCAGCAGACTTTTTGCATTGTCACCATCGCGGGGATAGACAGCAACGCCGATGCTGCACGTCACACCAATAGGCTGGTTTTTCTTGTCGAGGAAATCGAACGACAAGTGCTCATTAATACGCTGTGCTGTTTCTACCAGTGTCGCGTGCGTCGCGCCGATGAGTAACAAGACGAATTCGTCGCCACCGATGCGCGCAACGATGTCATTGACACGAACGCAAGCTTGCAGAACTTTGGCCACGTCACACAGCAGTTTGTCACCGGTACCGTGACCTAATTGGTCGTTGACCGCTTTGAAGCCATCCAGGTCAATAAACAGTACGGCGGGCGCATTATGCAGGTCGGCTGTGCCAACCGCCGTGTCCAGACAGGAAATGAACAAGTTGCGATTGGCAAGGCCTGTAAGCGCATCGGTTTCGGCCAGTGCCCGCATGCGATGTTCACGCTGAATAAGCACGGTAATGTCGGACAGGAAAAAAACGTTATTAATGGGGTTTTTCGGATCATTGCCCGAAAGTTGGAGTGCATGCAACCAATACACCCGCATCTCGCCGTTACCATGACGCGCATGCACTTCGCCCTGCCAATCACCTTCCGTTGATAGTTTTTGTAAAATAACCGAAGTGACAATATTGAAATCAAGCAATGCAAAAACATCGGACAGGGAAAGCTGTTTTAACTTTCCCTTGTTGATTCCGGTCAGTCTTGATACTGCAGCATTACTTTCAATAACCTGATGGCGTGAATTGCTCAGAATGATGGCATAGGGCATGACATCGAGCGAGTCATTTAGCAACGGCGCTTTATCATGAGTGTCACTAAACAGTGTGGATGAAGCAAGCGGTCGTGAACAAGGAAAGTGTTTGCGTAAATGCAGATATATTGTATCAATATCAGTGACACCTGCCAGGCAATGCAGTGCGCCGGGATTTACAGCAGGGCTCTGTCCGCTTGCATTGTTAAGCAGCAGTATTGTCGTAACAGGTGCTGCCGGTAAGTTGATGAGCTGACGGCAAAGCGCGATACCGCCGATACCGGGCAATATTTCATCAATCAAAGCCACTTGGCACGGATGTATTATTGCTTCATGCAGCGCCTGACAATCATCCTTGACATAAACCAGCGTAGCGCCATCGGTCTTTATCAACGAGTCCAGATATAAAAGCCGGTCAGGTGATAAGTCCATTGCAACTAGTACACGTGGCGAGGATGCCGTCATAATATTTCCTAAAGGCTGGATTTAATCTAATATCTGCGTGAGGCGTGCGAGATACACAAGTTGTATGTGAAGCACTTTTTTAAGAAAAGTAATTTTGCATGTTGAAATGTAACTACGAATAATGCGTCTCTTTTCTGGGGAATGAATGCAAAATATATTAATGCTTAAAAGGATAAACTGATTAAACAGATCAAGATATAGGCGCTTTCCTAGTCAGCTAAAAGCAATCCTTGTAACGGCCTATAAAATTCATATAACACTATGTTTTTTAATATTTATAATTTTTTTAATCAGATGCCTGATTCGTTCTGTGGTGAAAATAAATTGGCTGTTTTCCGCTATCTGATTGCGGCGGGTTATGCGCATTTGTTCAGGGCAATGCAGGTAATGCTGAAGTCATAAAGGACACTGCGCAACAGACAGCGTTAATAGCAGTACGATAGCGCAATTTTTGAAATTAGTTTGCGGATGAGCGGAACTGCGCGACAAGCTGCAGAAAATCACGCTGTGTATTCTCAGGTTGGGGAATACCATAGCGCAGCGCGATATACCGGTTGGCGATAGTTTTAATTGAAACAGCTAAATCCGGACGGGCGATACAGACGCGTATCGCATAAGCTTGCGGGCCTTCGTAAGGCAGCCTGGGCAATCCCGACCTTGCCAGCTTGCGACAAAATTTCAGCCAGGCAGCCTGTGTTTTATCCTGTTTTAGGCTGATCAAGTGACGCAGCATATACAGCGCAAACAGTCCGATAATTAACGCGATGCCTGTCATCATACTGAGCGCCTGCCACCTGACGGACGCCAGACCTAAACGGTTCATGAAGGCGAACTGACGCTCGTTGTCGTAGCCGATAACGAAGCTGTTCCACTGGTAGGAAATAGCATCCCAGTTCAGGCTCAATTCACGCAACCATTGCGGCGGGTTTCTCGCCATGAATGGCAGAACCGTATTGTCAGGTAAGGCGGCAGACAAGTTTTGTTCCACACGTTCAGGCGCAATCGCCGCGGTCGGATCAATGCGAAGCCAGCCGCGATCTTGCAGCCAGACTTCCGCCCAGGCATGTGCGTCGGATTGTCGCACGATGTAGTAGTTGCCGAACGCGTTATATTCACCGCCCTGGTATCCGGTGACGACACGTGCCGGAATGCCGGCTGCGCGCATCAAAAATACAAAGCCCGAAGCATAATGCTCACAAAATCCCGCCCGGGTGGTGAATAAAAAGTCATCTATTCCATTGAGTCCGAGCGGCGGCGCGTCTAGTGTGTAGTGAAAATTTTGCCGGTTAAAAAAGCCCAGAGCGCTGCTGATAATCCGGCTATCACTTCCATTTGCACGCCAGTTGGCAGCAAGCCTGCGCGCTTTCGGATTAAATCCTGCCGGCAGTTGCAATGCGCGCTGAAGTTGTGCTGCGGATTCCAGCAAGTTAGCGTGATAGCTAAGATAGGAACGTGCCTGATAGCGCAGTCGGGTAGTTACCGGCTCAGGATTTAGCAACTGTGCGTCATTCATTCTGCGATATGGGATAGACAGGCTATCCGGCATATCGAGCGCGAACAGCCAGATCTTGTTATCCGCCTCCAGCGTAACGTTGTAGCTAATCGGCTGTGTGGTATCGCTCAATTGAGCTGAGAAAATTTGCACAGACTTTCCTTGCGTCCAGGTGCGTCCGTCGAAATTCCATAATACCGGTCCGCGCCAGTACATCTGATCACGGCGTGGCGGAGGCCCCGGATAGGCGACGCGAAATGCGACGGCGTCGGACAGTGCCAGGCGACCCAGACTGCCTGGCGACATCATGTCATCCAGTCCGCTGCGGGAAAAGGCGTCCTGCGGTAATCCCCATAGCGGACCGGGGAGTCGCGGGAACAGCACAAACAGAATGACAGTGAGCGGGATCGCTTGCAGCAGCAGCGTGCACGCAATTTTCAGGCGCGTTTTGAAGGGGCCTGGGTACATGTGCAGCTGTACCCAGACCTGGCTGATGATAAGCAAACAGGCTAACATGTACAGTCCCGTGACGAGGCTCTGTGAATATAAAAAATTGGTGATGATAATAAAGCAGCACAGGTATATCAGCGCCATCGCGTCGCGTTTTGTCTTGAGTTCCATCAATTTTAGCGTGGACAGTACGATCAGCAGGGTGACGCCGGCCTCACGTCCGAACAGGCTGTGATATTCGATCAGTATGCCGCCAGTCGCGGCGATGCTGATGGCAATCAACAGCCAGTGCGACGGTAAGGGTTCGCCGCGTGCGGCAAGATAAGCCGGCCATGCGAGCAGGCAGGCGGACAAGGCGCTGACCCATAGCGGCAGATGAATTACATGAGGCGCGATCACCATCAGCACAGACAGCAATAAGCCGTAGATGAGTTGCTTGTTCATGGCGGGTTTGGTGAGGCGTCGCTCAAGCCGTACAAGGCCAGACGGCGCAGACATTCATCGCGATGCGCTGTGCCGTTGCCGGCATTCAATTCGCTATCCGGCAGGTTCAAACCATAGCGCAATCCTTGTCGCTCTGCATCCAGCACCCAGCGTGTCATGCGTGACAGCTTCCCTTCCAGTCCGGGTTCCGGTGCATCAGTCAGACGCAAAACGATTTCTTCGCCGAGTTGAGTTGCGAACTGTTTTACCTGCAAGGCATGTCCCCGTGCATAAGCTTTCCAGGCAATGCGCGGCAGTGCATCACCCGATACGTAGTTGCGCAAGCCGGCAAAATCATCATCACCTGTCACGCTACGTTTGCCCGTACTGTCCGGTGTTTCGCCTATGGGCAGCGGTGCGCTGGCGCAGGGATTTGGATAGATCAGGGCCCAAGTGTCGAAATGCAGATAACACCAGGCGTGAAACAGGCCAAGCGGAAACTCTGTGTAGAGTGTCAACCGGCCTGCGCTTAGCCTGCCGCGTTTTGTCGCCAGTGCAGGATAGATGATTTCACTGTTCCGTCCCGCAGGAAGGTCGAAACAGACTGAATCACGGCCTTGCAATACCAATTGGTAGCGGGGAATTTTGCTGTTGAAATGCAGCAGAAAACGCGCTGTCTCACCGCTGAAGACGGGTTCAACGCGGCCTGCGCTTATTTCCAGCTGTGCCAGATTACGGAAGGCGTGCAACATGGACAGCACAGACATCATCGCCAGCAAAAAAGTCAGCATATAGCCCAGGCTCAGGCTGTAGTTAATGTCACCCAGCAGCATGACGATGAGCAGAAGCACCAGTGCCAGACCTTGCCGGGTCGGTAAAATGAAGATACGGCGCTGAGTGAGTACGATGCTGCCGTGTTCAATCTTAGGGCGGAACAGCCATTTGCTAAGGCGAAGTTTAAGTGCGCTGCGCACGGCGTCAGGGGATAGGAATAGCTTCGATCAATTCGCGTGCCGCGCTGTCTGATTTTGCATAGTCGCTCTGCAAACGGTGGCTAACCACGCCGGGCAAAATCATCTGTACATCTTCAGGTAACACTGCATCGCGTCCATCGAGCATTGCCCAGCCGCGTGCGGCAGACAACAGGGTCAGGCCCGCCCTGGGACTCAAACCGTGCGTATAGCGGGATGACTCGCGGGTGTAGCGCAAAATGGCTTGCACATAATCTAACAGTGCAGCAGAGACGAATACCTGCCTGGTGCGCTGTTGCAAGGATCGCAATTCCGCGTCATCCATTTGCGGGGTGAGTTTGGCGATGATTTCGCGCCGGTCCACACCGGACAATAAGCCTCGCTCCGCTTCGCTGTCGGGATAGCCCATCTGGATACGCATCAAAAACCGGTCGAGTTGTGATTCCGGAAGTGGAAAAGTACCAATCTGGCAGGAAGGATTTTGCGTGGCGATAACGAAGAACGGGGAGGGGAGCTGTCGCGTTGTGCCTTCTATGGTCACCTGATGCTCTTCCATCGCTTCGAGCAAGGCGCTTTGGGCTTTGGGCGTGGCCCGGTTGACTTCATCCGCCAGCAGCATTTGTGCAAAAATGGGCCCTGCATGAAAGATAAACTGTCCGGTTGTTGTATCGGTTTTGGCCCGTTCGTATACCGATACGCCAAGGATGTCAGCTGGCAACAGATCGCTGGTAAACTGAATGCGTGAAAACTGTAAACCCAGTGTGCGCGCCAGCACCTGAGCCAGGGTGGTTTTGCCGACACCGGGCAAATCTTCTATCAGTAAATGACCGCGTGCCAGCAGACAGGTAAGCGCAAAACGGATTTGCTGCGGCTTGCCTAAAATGACACTCTCGACCTGCCGGATGACGTTGTTCAGGTTCATGGAATTCCTCTCAACATAGTGAGTGGTAAGTAGTGAGTGGAAACCTGCCCTCACTGACTACTTGCTACTGACTACTTGCCCTTTTCAAAACAGTATTGCCGCGACCACTTTCCGGTCTTCCTCTACCAGAATGTTATAAGTGCGGCAGGCGGCAGGCGTATCCATGCATTCTATGCCAATGCCGGCATTGGTCAGGGCTCGATACAGCCGCGGGTGAGGAAATTGCTGCCTGGTGCCGGTACCCAATAACAGCACCTCTGGTTGCAGTGCCAGAAAGTATTCGAAATGCGCTTCATTTAATTCATTGAAGCTGGCAATCTGCCAGTCGGTGCGGATTTCATCTGCGCGCACCACGATACTGCTGCTGTAGCGCTCGCGATTAACCATGACGTGATCGGCGGCATAACCTGTGAAAAGTTTGGTGTTGCCCGGATTTGCCAGATGAAATTTCATTTGTAAACTCGCAAGTCAAGACTGAATAGGGTAGTGAGTGTAGAGCCTGACGATGCGGTACGTCAAATTGAAGGTCGAATTTTTCAGATTTTTGGGATTTCATGTCGTACAAATTTGCTGTGCGCGGATAGCAAGGGTAAAATCGCCGACTTTCGCGCTAGTTCCGTGCGCTTACCTTGAGTAAAAATTAAGTGAAACCAATATTAAAGTCCGATAAGCTGGCCAACGTTTGTTATGACATCCGCGGACCGGTGATGGAACGCTCCAAACAAATGGAAGAGGAAGGCCAGCGCATCATCAAGCTGAATATCGGCAATCTGGCGCCTTTCGGCTTTGAAGTGCCGGAAGAAATTCAGCAGGATGTGATCTTGAATCTGCCGAATTCGTCCGGTTATTCCGACTCAAAAGGGATGTTCGCCGCGCGCAAGGCAATCATGCATTATTGTCAGTCGAAAAAAATAGCGGGCGTGGGGCTGGAAGATATTTACATCGGCAATGGCGCGTCCGAGTTGATCGTGATGGCGATGCAGGGCTTGCTCAATACCGGCGACGAAGTGCTGGTGCCGGCGCCTGACTATCCGCTATGGACGGCAGCAGTCACCCTTGCCGGCGGAACTGCGCGTCATTATCTGTGTGATGAGGCTAATGAATGGATGCCTGACCTGGCGGATATCAAGTCAAAAATTACCGGGCGCACGCGTGCCATTGTCATCATCAATCCGAACAATCCGACCGGAGCTCTGTATTCCGACGATATTCTCAAAGAGATTATTCAGATTGCACGCGAACATCATCTGATCATCTTTGCCGATGAGATTTACGACAAAATGTTGTACGACGGTGCGATTCATACCTCGATTGCCTCGCTTGCGAATGATGTGCTGTTTGTGACTTTAAACGGCCTGTCGAAAAACTACCGTGCCTGCGGCTATCGTTCCGGCTGGCTGGTCGTGTCAGGCGAGAAGAAGCATGCACAGGACTATATCAACGGGCTGACAATTTTAGCGTCGATGCGCTTGTGTTCAAATGTGCCCGGACAATTCGCGATTCAGACTGCGCTGGGTGGCTATCAGAGTATCAACGATCTGGTGGCTCCGACCGGTCGCCTGTGCAAGCAGCGCGATCTGGCTTATCAGTTGCTGACAGCGATCCCCGGCGTTTCCTGCGTCAAACCGAAAGCCGGTCTGTATCTGTTCCCTCGCTTTGATCCCGAGATGTATCCAATTGCAGATGATCAGCAGTTTATTCTCGAATTGCTGGAGACTGAAAAGGTGCTGGCGGTGCAGGGTAGTGGCTTCAATTGGAAGCAAACCGATCACCTGCGCCTGGTATTTTTGCCGACCATGGATGATTTGAACGAAGCCTTCACCCGCATCGCGCGCTTTCTGGAACATTACCGCAACAGATACAGCAAATAATACAGTCGCCAGCCGTTTGATAAAACGGCGCGTCTCCAACTAACAACCAGGAACTAATTTATGAAACCAATCAATGTAGGACTGTTGGGCATCGGCACCGTCGGTGGCGGTACCTTTGCGGTATTGCAGCGCAACGCCGAAGAAATTACCCGGCGTGCAGGGCGACCGATTCGCATCGTTGTTGTTGCGGATAAAAATATGGCACTGGCACGACAAGTCACCGGGGGTGCCTGCCGTGTGACTGAGGACGCTTTTTCCGTGGTGAACGATCCGGAGGTGGATATCGTTATCGAACTGATCGGCGGTTACGGCGTAGCCAAAGATCTGGTGATGCAGGCGATCGCTAACGGCAAGCATGTGGTCACCGCCAACAAGGCGCTGCTGGCGACAAACGGCAATGAAATCTTCAAGGCAGCGCAAGACAAGGGCGTAATGGTTGCGTTCGAGGCGGCGGTAGCGGGCGGCATTCCTATCGTCAAGGCGGTCAGAGAAGGCCTGACGGCGAACCGCATTGAGTGGATCGCCGGGATCATCAACGGCACGACCAATTTCATCTTGTCCGAAATGCGCGACAAGGGGTTGGCTTTTGACACTGTCTTGAAGGAAGCGCAACGCCTGGGCTATGCCGAGGCTGATCCGACCTTTGACGTTGAGGGCGTGGATGCCGCGCACAAGATTACGCTGCTAGCCTCGCTGGCTTTCGGTATTCCGGTGCAATTCGATAAGGCTTATATTGAAGGCATTTCCAAACTGGATTCGATTGATATCCGCTATGCCGAACAACTGGGCTATCGCATCAAGCTGCTGGGCATCACCAAGCGCACCGAAGAAGGTGTTGAGTTACGCGTGCATCCCACGCTGATTCCCGCCAAACGTCTGATCGCTAATGTGGAAGGCCCGATGAACGCGGTGCTGGTGCAGGGCGATGCCGTCGGTTCCACATTGTATTACGGCAAGGGCGCGGGAGCGGAACCTACCGCCAGTTCAGTCATCGCGGATCTGGTGGATATCACTCGCATGCATACTGCTGATCCGGAAAATCGTGTGCCGCATCTGGCCTTCCAGCCTGACGCCCTGGTTGATTTGCCGATTCTGGCTATCGGTGAGGTGATCTCCAGTTATTATCTGCGCCTGCGGGTTGCCGACAAGATGGGCGTGCTGGCTGACATCACGCGTATTCTGGCCGATGAGCAGATTTCCATTGATGCCGTGATTCAGAAGGAACCCGGCGAGGGCGAAACACAGGCCGATCTGATTCTGCTTACCCATCAGACGCGTGAAAAATATATCAATGCGGCAATTGTGAAAATTGAGGCTTTGGGCGTGGTCGTCGGCAAGGTAACCATGTTGCGCATGGAAGAGCTGGGTAAATAATAAACTGTTATTCCGGTGCAGGCCGGAATTCGGCTCAAAGACGAACCGGCGAAGGCGACAACGTGGTTTGATCCGATGCGGGGCGTCTTTGCAACAACTGGATTCCGCCGTTCATAGAATGATTAAAGTGAGTGACCGATGAAATATATTTCCACACGCGGCAATGCGCCCGCCAAGACCTTTACTGAAATTCTGCTGGCAGGCCTGGCACCGGACGGAGGATTGTATCTGCCGGAAGAATATCCGCAAGTGACAAGAGCGGAACTGGATGTTTGGCGCAATCTGTCTTACGCTGAACTGGCCTTCGCCGTGCTCGCCAAATTTGCAACGGATATTCCCGCTGATGATCTGAAAGCGCTTATCGACAAAACCTATACCGCTGAGGTGTACAACAACGGTCGTGCGGATTCGGATTTTTCACAGATTACCCCTTTGCGCACGCTGCTGCCGGGCGTACATATTCTGGAATTGTCCAACGGACCTACGCTGGCGTTCAAGGACATGGCAATGCAGTTGCTGGGCAATCTGTTCGAATATGCACTGAATAAGCAGCATGAAGAGCTGAATATTCTGGGCGCAACTTCAGGTGACACGGGTTCCGCCGCCGAATATGCGATGCGCGGCAAGCGGGGCATTCGCGTGTTCATGTTGTCGCCTGATGGCAAAATGTCCGCCTTTCAGCGCGCGCAAATGTATTCGCTGCAGGATGAGAATATCCATAACATCGCCATCAACGGCATGTTCGACGATGCTCAGGATATGGTGAAAGCCGTATCCAACGATCACGCCTTCAAGGCCGCGCATAAGATAGGTACCGTTAATTCGATCAACTGGGGGCGTGTGTCGGCGCAGATTGTGTATTACTTCAAGGGATATTTTGCGGCGACCCAATCCAATGATGAGCAGGTTGCCTTCTCGGTGCCTTCGGGTAACTTTGGCAATATCTGTGCGGGACACATCGCGCGCATGATGGGCTTGCCGATAGGTCAGTTGATCCTGGCCACGAATGAAAACGACGTGCTGGATGAATTTTTCCGTACCGGCGCGTATCGTCCGCGAGGCACCGATCATACCTATCAGACCAGCAGTCCGTCGATGGATATTTCCAAGGCATCCAATTTTGAGCGCTTCATCTTCGATCTGGTCGGACGCGATGGCGCTCAGGTGCGCGAATTCTGGAGCCGGGTGGATAATGCCGCCGATACGGCCGCGTTCGATATAAAACACACGGCGTACTGGGATGCCTTGCCCGGGTTTGGCATTAGTTCCGGCAAGAGTTCGCACTTTGACAGGCTCAAGACGATAAGGGAATTATGGGAGGAATACGGCGTGATGGTGGATACGCATACCGCCGACGGGCTGAAAGTGGGGCTGGAGCAGCGCCGTCCCGGTTTGCCGCTGATCTGTCTGGAAACCGCATTGCCTGCCAAGTTTGAAGAAACCATCCTTGAAGCCTTGGGGCGCAAACCTGAACGTCCTGCGTCCATGGCGGGGATTGAAAACCTGCCGCAACGCGTCGACGTGATGGAGGCTGACGTGGCGACGCTCAAGGCGTTTATTGCAGCGCATATTCCGGCATGAAAACGCGTTTAAGCGCTTATGAATAACCTGATATTACTGGTTCTGTGTTTTGTCGCCGGTGTGTTGCTGCATCGCTACAAGCGCATGCCAATCAATACGCCTGCGGTGCTCAACAGTTACATCATTTATGTCTCGCTGCCGTCATTGACGCTGTTGTATGTGCATGAACTGAAGCTGGGCGGTGATATAGGCTTAATGGCGGGAATGGCCTGGTTGCTGTTTTCGCTGTCGGCCGGTTTTTTCTATTCTGTCGGACGCTGGCTGAAGTGGCCGCGCCGCACGGTGGGTGCACTGATTCTGACCGGCGGGCTGGGCAATACCTCTTATCTTGGCTTGCCGATGATAGAGGCGTATTACGGACATCAGGGGCTGGCCACCGGCATTATCGTCGATCAGTTAGGCTCGTTTCTGGTGCTGGCCACGCTGGGGATACTGGTTGCGGGGATTTATTCCGAAGGTCCGCCTACGGTGGGTGCGATGCTCAAACGTATCACGCTGTTTCCGCCCTTTATCGCACTGGTCATCGCGCTGCTGCTCATTCCGCTGGCTTATCCTGAGTGGCTGAGCGTCGTATTGAAACGCATGGGCGATACCCTGGCGCCGCTGGCTTTGCTCTCAGTCGGTTTTCAGTTGCGTCTGGGCCATCTGGCCGGAAATGGCCTGAAGCTGGCAGTCGGTCTGGGATTCAAATTATTGTTAGCGCCGCTGCTACTGTTTATTTTATATGTGCCAGTGCTTGGCGCTCACGGCCAGGCAATACAAATCACCCTGTTTGAATCGGCCATGCCGCCGATGATTACAGCGGCCATCCTGGCGACCGAACATGATCTTGATCCGCCTTTTGCCACGCTGATGGTGGCAATGGGGCTGATGATTTCCTTTGTCACACTGACTATCTGGTGGTGGCTGATGCGCGGCGTATAGCATGCCGGCATTCCTGATGGCGAAATGAATATTGTGGAGCCGGCGGCTGATTTTGTTTACCGGCATGCGCGGGATATTGCCGTAAGGGGGCTACGCCCGAGCTCCGGATCATTTGGCTTCCACCTTAAGATCATGAGTTAGCGTAGAGAACAATTTTTCAACAGGGAATTCAGCTCAATCGGGTTGTGATTATCACGAAATGGTTGGTCACTTTCACCGAGTGATATGCCATCGCTGCCGAGTGCTCGGTGGTTTCCACCGAGCGCTCTGTCTTGTTCGCCGAGTGCTCTGCCATTTCCGCCGAGCGCTCTGTCTTGTTCGCCGAGCGCTCTGTGCTTTCCGCCGAGCGCTCTGCCATTTCCACCGAGCGCTCTGTGCTTTCCACCGAGTGCTCGGCCATTGCTACCGAGCGCTCTGTGCTTTTCACCGAGTGCTCTGCCTTGGTCACCGAGCGCTCTGTCATTGCTACCGGGCGATGCCGCTTGCCGGCAGTGTCCTGCTGAAAAATGCTGTTAACAGGCATGGTAATGACGCAACCACTGCCAAGCCACTGGAACGAATAATAACGCCGGTTAAACATCAAAACAATATGCCGGATAGCCTATGGCCGGTTTAGCGGCGGAGTTCGAGTAGTTGATAGATGCCGCCATAGTAGGTTTGCTGGCGGAGAATATGAGCGGGAGCAGGCAGGAAATGACACAACTCATGTCGCCACAGATCAAGCGCATACGGCTCCAGAGTCTGCAGCACGGCGGCTAGCGGCCAGCGCAGAGGCTGCCACCAGTCAGGACAATGATAGTCGATAATGACGATACTGCCACCCGGCTTGACCAGTCGCCACACCTCTGCCAATGTGGCACGGCGTACCGCTTCCGGTTGTTCGTGAAGGAGGAAGAAAAGCACTGCGCGCTCGTAACGCGCAGCTTCGCCGCCAATGTTTTCCGCGTTGGCGCAGGTCAGTTGCACGCGCGGATCGGAGGGCAGTTTGCGCGCAAGGTTGGCGAGCTGGATGGGTAACACATCGACCACCTCCAGCCGCCCGCAAGCTGACAAGCGACGGCGCAGTTGTTCAGTGAAGTCACCATACACACAGGCGACCTGGAGGGTGGCTCCGTCAAGGGCGTCGCCCAGAGCGTCAAGCGCAATGCCAGAGAGGCGACGGTAATTGCCGAGCAGAATAAGGTTGATTAACCAGCTGCGCTCGAAGAAGTGTACTGCCCTTGGATGCAGGTAGGCCCACCAATAGGTTTGCTGCAGATAGGCGGGGATGAGTGGCGTCTCCGCGGTAGGAAGCGGGCGTTTTACAACTGAAATTTCTGCCAATTTTATCGTGCGCTTAATCACTATTATTTTTCCATCGTTTGCGTGTATCAGCTTGTTGTTTGCCGGACATTCTAGCGGTCTGTGGCTGGTTTATTGCTGCAATCCGTTGCTCAAGCCTGTTTAGCGACAGATACTTGCACTGAACAATCCTTTCTGAACTTCAGTTCCCCGCTGCTTGCATAGCGGGTGGCGAAACTCAAGTAATAATCAATCCGTGCGCTGCATTATGCGTCGGGAATGCTTTGGGCGCTATTGGAAAGTGCTTATTACCAGCTAATTTTTGCGACTTGATTGGGTATAATGCACTCACTTTTTTATTTTCAGGCAGGCTAATGTGATCGACCATCTCGCAGTGCTCTTGCAATACCTGCTGCCTAAACAGCTGCTCACCGAATTTGCCGGTAAAGTGGCCAGTCGGCGCGGCATATGGGTGCCTTCCTTGATTAACTGGTTCATCGGGCGCTATCAGGTGAGCATGATGGAAGCTGCCAATACCGATAGTCACAGTTATGCGACCTTCAATGATTTTTTTACGCGTGCGTTAAAGCCGGGGGCGAGACCGCTTTCATCCTCAGCTTTTGTTTGTCCGGTTGATGGCGCGATCAGCCAGTTTGGCGCGATTGAGCACGACCTGTTGTTTCAGGCGAAAGGTCATACTTATTCGACCACTGCGCTGGTCGGCGGCGATGTCCAACTTGCCGCGCAGTTTACCGAGGGCAGTTTTGCCACCATTTATCTGAGTCCGAAAGATTATCACCGCATTCATATGCCCTGCGACGGGCGACTGTTACGCATGATCTATGTGCCCGGTGAGTTGTTTTCGGTCAATCCTGTGACGGCGCGCGGCGTGCCGGGTTTGTTTGCCCGCAATGAACGCGTTGTGTGCGTGTTTGATTCTGACTACGGTCAGTTTGTGCTGACGCTGGTGGGGGCGACTATTGTCGGCAGTATGGCGACTGTCTGGCATGGTGTGATCAATCCGCCGCGCAGCCGTGATATTCGTCAGTGGCAATATGCGGATCAGCAGATCAACCTGAAGAAAGGCGATGAAATGGGGCGCTTTTTGTTGGGTTCAACGGTGGTGTTGCTGTTCAAAAAGAATATGCTGCAGTTTAATGCGCAATGGACTGCTGCAATGCCCGTCCGCATGGGCGAGGCGATGAGTGAGAATTGAGGTGTTAAAGCACTTTCAACTTGGAAAGCAGAAGTAATCAACAAGTGCGGCTCTCGTATCTGCGGAGCGAGATCCTGTTATTCGGTCAGTCCCTTCATGTCGTTTCAGCCATGCAGTATAAATGAGACGCGAGCCCTGATCGGTATTCGTTAAAGCACTAAGCCAGCAAATGCAGGAGCACGCTGATAAAGAAATTGTGAGCGGGTTTGCCCTGTTTTGGGGTTACCCTGTCAAATCCTGATGCGAAGCCACTTCGGGTACGCGATTAATGCCGTCACAATGCGGGCAGACGAGATGCAATGATTCAGTCATGATAACCCCTGATTGTCTATCATAGTTTGCCACTTGCTAAATCATTCTCATTGATAAATCCAGTGCGTCGATGTCCTTGGTCAGCGCGCCGATGGAGATGCGATCGACACCGGTTTCGGCAATTTCACGCAAACCCGCCAGCGTAATGCCGCCAGAAGCTTCCAGTTCTGCGCGTCCAGCGGTGTGTTGTACAGCGGCAAGCAGCGCGTCCAGATCGAAATTGTCGAGCAGAATAAGCTTCGCACCTGCATCCAGCGCTTCGTCCAGTTGCATCATGTTCTCCACTTCGATCTGTATGGATACGCCGACAGGAGCTAGTTTGAAGGCGGCATCGAGTACGGCGGCGATGCTGCCTGCTGCGGCAATATGATTTTCCTTAATGAGAATTCCGTCATACAGTCCCGCGCGCTGATTATATCCGCCGCCAGTCCTGACCGCATATTTTTGCGCATGGCGCAGGCCGGGCAAGGTTTTGCGCGTATCCATGATTTTGACATTTAAACCTGTTACGACATCAACATAGCGCCGGGTGCGAGTGGCTGTGGCGGACAGCGTCTGTAGCAGGTTCAATGCGCTGCGTTCACCGGTGAGCAAGGCGCGCGTGCCGCCATTCAATTCGCACAAAAGCTGTCCCGGGTGTATGGTGTCGCCGTCTTTGGCCTGCCAGGTAATTTTGCAGGCCGGATCAAGTGACATGAAGCAGGCATCAAACCATTGCGTTCCACAGAGTATGCCTGACTGGCGGGTAATCACTTGTGCACGGGCAGTTGCCGTTTCGGGTAATAATTGTGCGGTTAGATCGCCGCTTAAGATGTCTTCAGTCAGTGCATTGTGCGCATTTTGCCCAATAATAAAAGCAAGATCTAGTATCGCCACGGTTTCTCTCAATTGTAGTCAAAGAAGCGTAGTATAAGGCAAGCGACTTGAAATTTTCTAATCGTCCCCCCACTTGTGCTTCAATCGATTGTTAACTTAGAAGGAGTGTGCCATGCGTTTTGACAAGTTTACGACCAAGTTACAGCAAGCCCTGTCCGATGCACAAAGTCTTGCCGTGGGTGGTGATTCCCAGTTTATTGAGCCGCAACATCTGCTGTTGGCCATGCTTAATGATGCGGACAGCGGAGCAGGTTCGCTGCTGGCACGTGCCGGTGGCAATGTCAATGCGCTGAAAATGGCGCTCAGCGAGGCGGTATCCCGTCTGCCCAAGGTGGAAGGACATGGTGGCGAGGTGCAAGTCGGACGCGATCTTTCCAATCTGTTTAATTTGACCGACAAGGAGTCGCAAAAGCGCGGCGATCAGTTTATTGCCAGCGAGATGTTTTTGCTTGCGGCAACTGGTGATAAGGGCGAGACAGGGCGGCTTTTAAAGGCTAACGGGATTGCGCGTGCGCCGCTGGAAGTGGCTATCGCTACGGTACGCGGCGGCGAGTCGGTAGGCTCTCAGGAAGCGGAAGGTCAGCGCGAGTCCTTGAAAAAATACACCATTGATCTGACAGACAGAGCAAGGCAGGGCAAGCTGGATCCTGTGATCGGCAGAGATGACGAGATACGCCGCGCAATTCAGGTTTTGCAGCGCCGCACCAAGAATAATCCGGTACTGATAGGCGAGCCGGGTGTGGGTAAAACTGCGATTGTCGAAGGCCTGGCGCAGCGCATCGTCAACGGCGAAGTGCCCGAATCGCTCAAGGGTAAAAAAGTGTTGAGTCTGGATATGGCCGCACTGCTGGCAGGCGCCAAATATCGCGGTGAATTTGAGGAGCGTCTTAAAAATGTGCTGAAAGAGCTGGCGATGGATGAAGGGCAAACTATCGTCTTCATCGACGAGCTGCACACTATGGTAGGCGCGGGCAAGGCGGAAGGCGCGATGGATGCGGGCAATATGTTGAAACCGGCCTTAGCGCGCGGCGAATTGCATTGCATCGGAGCTACCACGCTGGATGAATATCGCAAGTATGTCGAGAAGGATGCCGCGCTTGAACGTCGTTTTCAAAAAGTGCTGGTGGAAGAGCCTTCGGTAGAATCTACCATCGCTATCTTGCGTGGCTTGCAGGAGCGCTATGAGTTGCATCACGGCGTGGATATTACCGATCCTGCCATCATCGCCGCAGCTGAATTATCCAACCGTTATATTACGGATCGTTTTTTGCCGGACAAGGCGATTGATCTGATCGACGAAGCCGCCGCACGGGTCAGAATGGAAATTGATTCCAAGCCTGAAGTGATGGATAAGCTGGAGCGCCGTCTGATCCAGCTCAAGATTGAGCGGGAAGCCGTCAAAAAGGAAAAGGATGAAGCCTCGAAAAAACGCCATGCGCTGATCGAAGCGGAAATTGAAAAGCTGGGTCGGGAATACGCCGATCTGGATGAAATTTGGAAAACAGAAAAAGGTGCGGCGCAAGGCACGGCGCTACTCAAGGAAGAGATAGAGCGGGTGCGTGCTGAAATTGTCAGGCTGCAACGCGAAGGCCGTCTGGAGCAGGTGGCTGAACTGCAATACGGTCAGTTGCCGCAACTGGAAGCTAAGCTAAAAGAAGCTGCACACGCCGAAGAAAAAGGGGATAAACCAAGAAATCGCCTGCTGCGCACTCAGGTAGGCGCTGAAGAAATCGCCGAAGTGGTTAGTCGTGCCACCGGAATACCTGTTTCCAAAATGATGACCGGAGAGCGCGACAAACTGCTCAAGATGGAAGATAAGCTGCATGAGCGCGTGGTGGGACAGGACGAAGCCGTGCGTCTGGTGTCGGATGCGATCAGACGTTCGCGCTCGGGGCTGTCAGATCCGAATAAACCTTACGGTTCCTTCTTGTTTCTGGGGCCGACCGGTGTCGGAAAAACAGAACTTTGCAAGGCGCTGGCAGGCTTTATGTTTGATTCGGAAGATCATCTGATCCGCCTCGATATGTCTGAGTATATGGAGAAGCATTCGGTTGCACGACTGATTGGTGCGCCGCCGGGCTACGTGGGCTATGAAGAAGGCGGCGGTTTGACGGAAGCGGTGCGTCGCAAACCGTATTCGGTGATTTTGCTCGATGAAGTGGAAAAAGCGCATCCCGATGTCTTCAACGTGCTGCTGCAAGCACTGGACGATGGTCGCATGACGGATGGTCAGGGGCGCACGGTGGATTTCAAGAATACCGTGATCGTGATGACCTCTAATCTGGGTAGTCAGATGATACAGCAGATGTCAGGCGATGATTATCAGGTGATTAAACTGGCAGTAATGGGTGAAGTAAAAAGCTATTTCAGGCCTGAATTCATCAACCGTATTGACGAGGTGGTGGTGTTCCATGCGCTGGATGAGAAAAACATCAAATCTATCGCGCGCATTCAGTTGCAGTATCTGGAAAAACGACTGGGAGCACTGGAAATGAAGCTTATCGTTACCGAAGCAGCCTTGTCTGAAATTTCCAGTGCCGGGTTTGATCCTGTCTATGGCGCGAGACCCTTAAAACGCGCGATTCAGAGCCAGCTTGAAAATCCGCTGGCCAAACTGATTCTGGAAGGGCGTTTCGCGGCGAAAGATACCATCGCTGTGGATTGCAAAACGGGAGTGATGCGCTTCGATAAGGGTTGAGCCTTATCAATGCGTAGGTAAAAATATTTTTAATGAAAAAGCCCGCTTTGACGGGTTTTTTCATGTGCGGCAGCGAAGGTCATTGAGCAAAGTTCAGCCCGTGTTTATCCGTTGTTTATCAGATCTACCGTTGCAAAACAATGACTTATAAATTATCAAGATCCCGTCATATAAATTTAATCAAATTCTGCTAGTATTCGCCTCCTTTGCTAGATGGCTTAGCTTCGTAATTAAATATGGCCGGGTTCGTTATTTTGTACAGAAAAATTGCTATTTTGATTCCGCTGGCGCTGGTGGGATGTGCAGCAGGGCCGGATTTCAAGTCGCCGGCAGCACCGATAGCGATAAGCTATGCGCCGCTAGCCATGCCTGTTAAAACTTCAGCGACTGATACGCTGATGGGTAAGCCGCAGTCTTTTGATGCATCAAAACAAATCCCCGATGACTGGTGGACGCTGTTTCAGTCGGCAAAATTAAATGCGCTGATCGCGCGTGCCTTGCAGGCCAATCCCGATGTCGAAGCCGCACAGGCGGCATTGCGTGTCGCGCAGCAGGGCGTCATTGCACAGCAGGGTTTTTTTTATCCGACCGTAGGCGTGAATTATTCGCCCTCGCGCAACAAACTTGCCGGCAATAATGGCGGAGGGGCCCCCGGTTTACAGGCAAACGGTACTGATATTCAAACGACGAGCACTCCTGTTGGTCCGGCTTATTACAACTTTCATGTTGCCCAGTTGAATATCGGCTATGTGCCTGACATATTCGGCATGCAAAAGCGACGCGTTGAGTCAGCGCAAGCGCAAGCACAGGTGCAGCAAATGCAATTGCAGGCGACTTACATCACGCTGGTGTCAAACGTGGTTGCAGCAGCTTTTGAAGAAGCCAGTGTGCGCGCGCAGTTAGCTGCCGTGGAACGGGTGATTGCCATCAATCGTGAAAATCTTCAGATCCTGCGTCAGCAGTTGAAGCTCGGATTTTTGAGTGAGATCGATGTAGCCGCGCAGGAAGCGGCATTAGCTCAGGCCGACCAGTCGTTGCCGCCCTTGCGCAATCAACTGGAGCAGACCCGGGATCTGATACGTGCGCTGGCGGGGAATACACCTGACAAGGATGTAGAAGAAAATTTTGAGCTTGCCGACTTGCATTTGCCTGAAGACTTGCCGCTAAGTCTGCCCTCAAGATTGGTTGAGCAGCGTCCGGATGTACGGATTGCCGAGGCGCAGTTGCATGACGCCAGCGCACAATATGGTGTTGCCATAGCCAACCGCCTGCCGCAATTTTCGGTTCAGGCCGTGATGGGTGGTATGGCGACGACGCCAGACTGGATGTTCCGCTCCGGTGGTGGCTTTTTTAGTCTGACCGGCAATATTGCGCAGACCATATTTGATGGCGGCACCCTCAAGGCGCAGTCGAAAGCCGCTGAACAAGTGCTGGTTCAGGCCGGTGCACAGTATCGCAGTACAGTGATCGCTGCACTGCAAAATGTCGCCGATACCCTGCACAAAATTGAGACGGACGCCGATGCCCTCAAAGCTGCCGCAGCGTCTGCACAGGCGAATAAAAAGCTGCTGAATTTGACGCGCGAGCAACATCGTTTGGGCTATATCGCTTATCAAAATGTTTTGCTTGCCGAGCAGGCTTATCAACTGACGCAACTTGCTCTGGTTCAGGCGCAGGCATCCCGACTGGGCGATACGGCTGCACTGTATCAGGCGCTGGGCGGTGGTTGGTGGAACAAGGCTGAATATTCTGTACAAGGAGTGCTTCATGATCACAAGGGTTAAAAAAAATAGTATTTTGGCAATCCTGCTGGTATTAATCATTGCCGGCTATTTTTTCTGGCAGAAAAGCCATGTGGTAGTAAAGCCGCTTATTGAGGCAGTGTCTGTCGAAAAAAAATCTTCCGATACCATCCGTTTTGCAGTCGATGCCCCGCAGCTGTCCTATGTCAAAATTCTACCGGTTGAGGCTTATCCTGAACCGCTGGTTGAACCTTTAAATGCACGCATTGTTTACGACGATAATCGTACTGCACGGGTATTTACGTCGGTTGCCGGCAGGGTAGTGAGTATCCTGGCTGATGTGGGCAAACAGGTGAAAAAAGGCGATGCACTGCTGGTGATTGATTCGCCCGACTATGCTCAGGCGGTAGCAGACAATAATCGTGCAGAAGCTGATTTGCAACTCAAACAGCAAGTGCTGGCACGCGCCAAACTGCTGTTTGCGGCAAATGGCATGGCACAGAAGGATATGGAAAGTGCTGAATCGGATGCGCACCAGGCAGAAGCCGAAGCTATCCGGGCACGCGCCAGACTGAAAAACTTAAATTCCGACAAGTCCAGCAGCAAATATGTGCTGTTGGCGCCTCGCAGCGGGGTGGTTAGCGAGCGGCAGGTTAATGCCGATAGTGAGGTGGCACCGGGTGCTGCCGCACCGTTATTCGTGATTACAGATCCATTACATGTATGGGGAATGATAGATCTGCCCGAGCAGGATATCGATAAAGTGAGACTGGATCAGTCTGTGGTGGTCGATGTGGATGCCTATGCGGATGCCTTTTTTTCCGGCAAGATTACTGCCATTGTTGGTGCAATGGATCCTGTGACACGGCGTATCCAGGTGCGTTGCGAAATTAACAATTCTCACTTCAGGCTTAAGCCAGAAATGTATGCACGCGTCGCGCCCGTTGCCAGCATGCTTGATAAATATCCGCGTGTTCCGAATACCGCTATCGTCACGCAAGGGCTGTACAGCTACGTGTTTGTTGAAAACAGCCCGGGTGTCTTGCAACGTCGCAGGGTTGTGCTGGGACTGCAAGGGCATGAAGACAGCTTCGTCAGACAAGGTTTGACAAAGGGTGAGCGCGTCGTGACCACCGGCACCTTGCTGCTCAATGCCGAACTGTCAGGTGCCGATTAAATGCTCGATAAATTGATTACTTTCGCACTGCACCAGCGCGTGTTTGTGCTGGCCGGTGTACTGGTGCTGCTGATTTTCGGTGTGCGTGCCTTGCAGGATCTGCCGATTGAAGCCTTTCCCGATGTGCAGGATGTGCAGGTGGAAATTGTCTCTCAGATGCCAGGCCAGGCACCTGAAGAGATTGAGCGCAGCGTCACACTGCCGATTGAGCGTGAAATGAACGGCGTGCCGCACATGACGCAGATGCGTTCGGTATCGCTCACCGGTTTGTCTGACATCACGCTGACTTTCGCCGATCATACCGATGATTATTTTGCGCGCCAGCAGGTGCTGGAAAAATTGCAAAATGTCACCTTGCCGGCAGGTGTACAGCCCAGCATGTCGCCGCTGACCAATGCGGTCGGCGAAGTGTATCGCTATGTACTGGATGTGCCCCAGAGCATGCCGCCCTATGAGGCGCGTGCCTTGCAGGACTGGGTGTTGCGTCCGGCACTGCGTCAGGTGCAGGGTGTGGCGGATGTGGTCAGTTTTGGCGGCACGGTCAAGGAATACCAGATACAAGTGATTCCCTCGCTGCTGCGAAAATTCAATGTCACTATCGACCAGGTAGCTACGGCTGTGGGGGCTAACAGCAGCAACACCGGGGGGGGGATATTAAAGCGCGGCGATGAAGCGCTGGTGGTGCGCAGCATCGGGCTTTTCAAATCGCTCGACGATATTTCTCGCGTGGTGGTGACAGCCGCTAATGGTAAAACAGTGACGGTGGGCAACGTTGCAACGGTAGCCATCGGCAGCCGTCCGCGTTCAGGGATAGTAGCGTTTAACGGACATGACAACGTGGTGCAGGGCATCGTACAGATGACCAAGGGGCAAAATGCCAGCACGGTGGTCGAAGGTATTAAGGAGCGCATTGCCGCGCTGTCGCTGAGCCTGCCTGTCGGGGTGAAGATTGTTCCCTACTACGATAGAACAGATCTGGTCAAACACACGGTACACACCGTGAGTGAGAATCTGATTGTCGGTGCCATTTTAGTGGTGGCAATACTGATACTGTTCCTGCGCAACTGGTACGCGGCGCTGGCAGTGGCCGCCATCATTCCGCTGGCGCTGCTGTTTGCCTTTATTTTGATTGATGCGCGCGGCGTATCGGCCAATCTGATCTCACTCGGTGCGGTCGACTTCGGTATCATCATCGACAGCGCGGTGGTGATGGTCGAAGCCTTGATGGTGAAACTGGCATTAGCCAAGCTCGATGAGAGTAAACAGCATCAATCCTACGGCTGGCGGCTTCATCTGATCAAACAAAACAGCGTCGAGATGGGTAAGCCTATTCTGTTTTCCAAAGCCATCATCATTCTGGCCTTTTTGCCGATTTTTACTTTTCAGCGCGTCGAAGGCAAGATATTTTCGCCTGTCGCCTTTACCCTGACCTTTGCACTGCTGGGCGCGATTATCCTGACGCTGACCCTGCTGCCCACGTTGCTAAGCTATGCGGTAAGAAATCACGATCTGGCGGAGAAACACAGCGAGTGGATGCATAAATTGCAGACGAGCTATCGCAGTTTGCTTAACCGGGCTAATTCGCGGCGCAAGCTGATCGTCGCTGTATCGGTGGCCTTGCTGGCGGTGACGCTGGCGCTGTCTCCCTTGCTGGGCAGCGAATTTTTGCCCAAACTGGATGAAGGCAATATCTGGCTGACGATTACACTGCCACCGGCTACCGCGCTGGATAAAACCAAGGAAGTCGAACGTCAGGTGCGCAAGATCCTGAACAGTTATCCTGAGGTTAACAACGTTGCGACGCAGGTCGGGCGTCCGGACGATGGCACCGATCCCAAGGGGCCGAACAATCTGGAAATTATGGCGGATCTCAACCCGCATGATGGCTGGCGCTTTGCCGACAAGGAGGCGATGATTGCCGATATGACGCGCAAGATTCAGGAAATTCCCGGTGTTCCCACCAATTTTTCACAGGTGATACAGGACAATGTGGAAGAAGCCTTGTCCGGCGTGAAGGGAGAGATTTCGGTGAAGATATTCGGTCCCGATCTTGAAATTCTGGAAGATAAATCAACGCAAGTGGCTGACATACTGGCGAGAATCAAGGGCTCGGCTGATGTGGCTGCCATCAAGGTAGGTGGTCAGACTGAACTTAACATCGTGCTGGACCGGCAGCGCATGTCGCGTTACGGGCTGAATATCAATGATGTTAATGCCACCATACAGACAGTGCTGGCGAGCAGTACGGTGAATACTTTTTATGAAGGTGACCGGAGTTTCGATGTCACGGTGCGCATTGCCGAGCGCTATCGCGATGCCGTGGATGACGTGCGCGATCTGCCGATTGCCATACCCGGTGGCGGGTCGATTCCGCTGGGCTCGATTGCTAAAATCGATGTGCGTCAGGGTGCTGCACGCATCGGGCGCGAGGCGGGCGGACGGGTAGTGGCGGTGAAGGCGAATCTGCTGGGACGCGATCAGGGCAGTTTTGTCGCTGAAGCGATGGATAAAGTCAAAGCGCAGGTAACTTTGCCGCCGGGTTATATTCTGACTTGGGGCGGTCAGTTTGAAAATCAGCAGCGCGCGGTTAAACGCCTGAAAGTGATTGTGCCCTTGTCCATCTTGATGATCTTTGTGCTGCTGTTCTGGGCTTTCAAATCCACACGAAAAGCCTTGCTGGTGCTGATGATGGTGCCCTTTACGCTGATCGGCGGACTGGCGGGGTTAGGGCTTGCCGGATTGCATCTGTCGGTATCTGCTGCAGTAGGCTTTATCGCGGTTGCCGGTATTTCGGTGCAGAACGGGGTGATCATGGTTGAGCAGTTTATCGACGGAATGCGCAATGGTCATACGCTGGCCATGAGTGTGATGGAAGGCGCCGTGTCGCGCTTGCGTCCTATTTTGATGACAGCGATGATGGCGGGGATCGGTCTTTTGCCGGCCGCGCTGTCGCATGGCATCGGTTCGGAGACCCAGCGCCCGTTTGCCGTGGTGATTGTAGGCGGCATTGTCTCGGCAACACTGTTTACCTTGTTGTTGTTGCCATTGCTGTTCCCGATATTTGCGGAAGAGAAAAATGTCGAAGCCGGTCAACCGCTGATAAGTGAGTAACTGATGTTACGGTGTAACATCAGTTACTCAGACATAAAAGCAATTTCGCCGGTGGCAGACCGGCAGCTGGTTACTGGGATTTGCGAACACGACGCTGACCAACAATCACGGCGCGCGGGCCGGTGAAACGCTGCTGAACCGCTTGCGCGACCAGCTTTGACCGTAATCCTGGAGGCAGGTCGGGTTTCAACCCGACAAGTCAGGATAAATCCCGACCTGCAGAACCCTTGCTGTCCTTTCCTAACGGGGCGCTGGGGCATTTTGCGGTGAGCAACAGCGGGTGACCAGACTGGCGGAAGCGGCCACGGTGTTCCTGCCTTTTAATCTGGGCGACAACGGCGCGGCGGGCAACCCGCCTTCTCCTCTATCCCCTCTCCCGGGCGGCATAAGTATCTACACATCTTTTTTGAAAAATTGCCGGGCGGTTGTTTTTAAGCCATCCAGTTTTTCCAGAGAGTAGGCTTCCATGATTTCAATCATGGAGAGAAACACCCACAAGCCTGCCAGAAGTGCCGGATTTGTGAATTTGTGCCTTCTTTGTCTGCCGCTGAGTTTGATCAAAAATAGCCGTAATTCGGTGGCCTCTTTGTTGTCGGCAGCGATTTGCCACACGGTGACACAGGCCATGCTGGCGACCAACAGCCGTTTTGCAATGGCCTGAGCGGATTCTTGTTGCCAGGATTCCAGATGATGCCCCGCCGACATGAAGCCGGCGAGCACCCGGCTATTTAACAGCGATTGTTACGAAGTCCGCAGCGTTTTAAGTGCTTAGCGACCGGCCAGTGCCGTCACGGGGTTCAGTTGTGCAGCGCGGCGTGCCGGCCAGACGCTGAATGATATTCCTGTGACAAGTGATGTGCCTATTGCCGCCAGCACAGCCCACCAGGGGGCCGTCACCGGCAAGGCGGGATAAATTTTTGCAATCACCAGTACACCCGCCTCACCCAGCAGCAGACCGGCAAAGCTGCCGATCGCGGATAAGATAACCGCTTCTGCAAAGAACAAGCTGCGGATTTTTACTGCCGGTGCGCCCAAGGCTTTGAGCAGGCCGATTTCCTGCACCCGTTGCGAAACGGCGATTAACATCACATTCATAATTAAAATTCCCGCTACCGCCAGACTGATTGCGGCGATGCCGCCGACCGCCAGTGTCAGTGCACGCAAGATCCGGTCGAATGTCGCCAGTACGGCGTCTTGCGTGACTACTGTCACATCTTTTTCCCCGTTGTGTCGGGCAAACAGGATGGATTCAGCATCTTTTCTGGCCGGTTCTATTGCTTCGCGGTTTTTTGCTTCGATCAGAATGCGGAACAGTCCTGAGGTGTTGAACAGCATGTGGGCGGAGGCGACCGGCACGATGACGATTTCGTCGGTATTAAAACCCATTGATTCGCCCTGAGTTGCCAGAATGCCGATCACGCGAAATCGCCGGTCGCCCAGTCTGACCCAGGCACCCACAGCCGATTTTCTGCCAAATAATTCATGATTTATTTTGCTGCCCAGCACGCAGACAGGCAGATTCGAATGCATGTCACCTTCGGGCAGGAATTGTCCCTGTTCCAGGCTCATGTGGCGCACTTCCAGTAAGTTAGCCGTAGAGCCCAATACCACCACATCGCGGTTTTTTGCTTCTTTTGAGATTTGTGAAGAACCTATTGTCATCGGTGTGATGCGGGCGATAGCACGGCTCTTCAATAGTGCTTGCGCATCATCGAGGGAAATTTCGCGCGGAATCTGGCCTAGCAGCATGCCGGGGTTGACGCCGGCTGTTTCAGTACGCCCCGGAAAGACCAGAACCAGATTAGTGCCAAGCGAGGAGAACTGATTAACCACGTAAATTCTTGCGCCTTCGCCCAAGGCGGTTAGCACCACTACAGCAGCGACGCCGATGGACATGGCGAGGATCATCAGCCCGGTTCGTGCGCGGCTGCCGAGCAGACTCGTGGCGGCAAACTGCACGACATCAATATATTTCATGACATGGTCTGGCTGATAATCTGACCGTCCACCATGCGCAGCTGACGACTGGCTCGTCCAGCCAGAGCCGGATCGTGGGTGACGAGTATCAGCGTGACATTCTGCAAGCTTAATTGTTCGAGTAATTTGATGACTTCGCGGCCGGTAGTTTGATCAAGATTGCCGGTCGGCTCATCCGCCAGCAGCACGGCAGGATGCATGCTGGTGGCACGGGCAATCGCCACGCGTTGCCGCTGCCCGCCGGAGAGCTGGTCAGGTCTGTGGGAGGCTCTGTCCGTCAGGCCGTAATTTGCCAGTAATTGTGCTACGCGCAGCTTGCGTTCAGCTGCCGGTATGCCCGCCAGTATCAGCGGCAGTTCGATGTTCATCGCGGCAGTCAGTCGTGGCACCAGATGAAAGGACTGAAATACGAAACCAATTTTTTCGCTGCGAACACGGGCTTGTTGTGCGTCATTTAATGCCGTGACATCGCCGCTGTCCAGTTTGTAAGTTCCGGAGGTAGGACGATCCAGCAGGCCGATCAGATTCAGCAGCGTGGATTTGCCCGAGCCGGACGGCCCCATGATAGAGACATAGTCGCCCGCTGCGATGTTCAAATTGATGTCGTGCAAGGCGGTAACCCGCTGATCGCCTATGCTGAAACTGCGACGGATATTGATAAATTCAATCATTTTAAAGGCAAGGAACAAGGTGCAAGCTGCAGGGAATGAAGTGCAGGATCATTATTTCTCTTCCGGCTGAACTCTTATACCGGCTTTGATGCCGCTCTGATCGGTATTGAGCACGATTTGATCACCTTCGCTTAGCCCCGCGGTGATTTCTGTTTCATCCCAGTTGGCAAGACCCGTTGTTACCGCGCGCGCTGTCAGCATGCCGTCCGCTTTATAGAGTAATACTTTATGACCTTCCAGCAGACTCTGAGTGGGAATACGCAATACCTTGAGATGACGGGCATGAACGATTTCTACATCGGCACTATAGCCGGTCAGCAGATTTTCGTCCGTCGGCGGCGCAATAAAATCCACTTCAACCTCCACGGTACGCGCCTGCTTTTCGATTTCCAGCACATAAGGCGCAAGGCGTTTGACACGTCCTGCGAAAGATTTACCTTTAATCGCATCAAGGCTAATACGCGCAAGTTGTCCGGATTTGATACCGGCAGCATCCACTTCGTCGATAGGCGCACTGACAAACAGACAGTGGTCGTCAATCAGATCAATTGCAGGCGGGGTTGGGATGCCGGGCGGGGAAGGGGTGGCATATTCGCCAAGCTCACCGCTGATTTCAGCAATAATGCCGTCAAACGGTGCGCGCAAAAGGAGTCTGTCCAGTCCGGTTTTTGCTGCGGTAATGTGTGACTTCGCTTCTTCAATCCGACTTTTTGCCGCATTGCATCCGGCATGTAATACTTGAGCTGACGAGGATTTTTGATCCAGCCCCTCGCTGGAGATAAAACCTTTCAACTGTAATTGAGCGGCCCGTTTAAATTCCCTGTCGGCCAGCTCATCCTGAAGGCAGGACTGCACAGCTTGCGTTTGCGCCGTGATGAGTTGTTCCTGTGCAAGGGCTAATTGCGCCTGCAAGTCCTTATCCCATAATTTCAGCAGAAGCTGCCCGGTCTTGACTCTGTCCCCTTTTTTGACTAGCAGTTGTGCTATCTGACCGCCTGAAGGCGCTGAGAGCTTGGCGCGATGGCAGGCTTTTACCGTGCCTGCTCGGGTATTGTTGACGGTTGCCTCAACCGTACCGCGTGTCACGCTGACCAGTTTAATCTGGAGCGGGACGGTGCGGGTGAAATACCAGGCCGCCAGAGCGGATAGTAACAAAACGGCCGGAATATATTTTATGGCGGATGAATGTTGAGCAAGAGCCATGCTGTTTCCACAGTGAGATAACAATAAAGGTATAAAACGATCATGCAACACTGATTTTCAGCGTTAGCGCATGATTTGCCGGCAAAAGTACCACGGGAATACCGTTATAGTCTACCGGTAAGCGTGCAGATCATCATGACAAATAGCAGCCCGTAACTTCAGGCACTGAATTATGATGTCAGCCTGCTGTAAAAACAGCTCTTAACGAAAAAATTATGCTTCCATTTATATTGATCGACACCGCGCTCTGGGCGGGAACGACTCTGCGCCTATACCAGCGCGGCGACGAATTTTCTATCCGGGTGGATAAAGCGGGCGAGTTGATGAACAGTCGCGCGCACCATTCAGAGGAGGTGCTGGCGGAAATCGCCTGCAAGTGCATTGCAGGACGGAAAAATCCGCATTTGCTGGTGGGTGGGCTCGGTATGGGTTTTACACTGGCGGCGGTACTTCTTCACACAGGATCTGATGCGCAGGTCACGGTATCTGAACTAATTCCTGCTGTGGTGCGCTGGAACCGCGATTACATGGGGCGGCTTTCCGGCTTTCCGCTGGCTGATGCGCGTGTGCAGGTGCAGGAAATGGATGTCGCACGGGTGATGCAGGTATCTCATCAATTCGACGCCATCATGCTGGATGTGGATAATGGCCCGAGTTCCTTCACCTGTGAAAATAATAATGCGCTATACAGCAATGCCGGGCTTGCACTGGCCTATGCCGCGCTCAAAGCAGGCGGTGTGCTCACGGTCTGGTCGGCATGCACGGATGATGCGTTTACGCAGCGCATGAATAAGGCAGGTTTTGCGGTGACACAGCAACGCGCAGGCTCGCATCAATCAAAGCGGGGTAATCGCCACAATATCTGGATTGGTGTCCGACCCGGCAGTTAAATTATAAAAAACGATCCAGCAGTTTGCGGCTGTGCATATCCAGTTGCTCTGTGTCGCGGATTAAAAATGAAACGCCGTGGCTGTCGGTGACAAGCAGCGAGGTTGCTGTCAGGCGGCGGATGTGTTCCTCAGCCTTAAGCAGTAATTCTGTGTCACCGCGATCGGTTTCAACCTGCCAGGTGCTGGGTGTGGCGAAGCTCGATACATTTTTGATGCGCTGCACTTCAGGCATAAATTCACGGCAGGCCAGATCCTCCACGATCAGTTCGCTGATATTTTCAGGCAGGCTGATCAGCTTTTCTATCCAAAGCAGTTCATGTCCATCCGGACTCAACAATGAAATGCTCTCATCCGGCGCTGCAATCGGGAAGGCGCGCACCGGTACGACACCCTCATAAGACTGTCCTTCCAGCGTCAGCACCAGGCGGCCGGCAGGATTTCGTATTAAGCTGAAATTGCTCATGCGCTCACCTTTCTGTCTACTGCAACGCGGCTGGTCAGATCGTCAAGTTCGCTATCGACATTGCGGGCCTGTGCCTGATACAGGCGGTAATAAGCACCTTCACTTGCCATCAGTTCATCATGACTGCCTATTTCAACGATTTCACCTTTATCGAGCACCACCAGACGATCCGCCTTATGTAAAGTGGACAGGCGGTGAGCGATGGCGATGGTGGTACGGCCATGTACCAGATTGTCCAGCGCTTTCTGGATTTCCTTTTCCGTTTCGGTATCGACCGATGCCGTCGCTTCATCCAGTATCAAAATGCGCGGGTCAATCAGCAATGCACGGGCAATTGAGATACGCTGGCGTTCACCGCCGGACAAACCATGACCGCGTTCACCGACTAAGGAATCATAACCGTGCGGCAGACGCAGGATAAATTCATGCGCATGGGCGGCATGAGCGGCCGCGACAATGTCAGCACGGCTTGCATCCGGTTTTCCATAGGCGATGTTCTCGGCAATGCTGCCAAAGAACAGGAAGGGATCTTGCAATACCAGTCCGATGTGGCGGCGATATTCTGAGACAGGCAGCGAACGTATGTTGACTCCGTCTATGCTGATTGCGCCTTCCGAGACATCATAAAAGCGGCACATCAGATTGACCAGCGTGCTTTTCCCGGAGCCGCTGTGTCCGACCAGGCCTATCATCTCGCCAGGTTTGATGGTGAGATTTAATCCTTTGATGACGGCACGATTGCCATATCTGAATCCTGCGTCCTTGAGTTCAATCCGGCCTTCTATCTTGTTCAGATGCACAGGATTAACCGGCTCAGGAACGCTGGAGACATGATCGAGAATATCAAAAATACGTTTGGCACCGGCGGCAGCTTTTTGCGTGACTGAAACAATGCGACTCATCGAATCCAGACGCGCATAAAAACGGCTGATGTAAGCCAGGAAGGCCGTCAGCACCCCGACGGTAATCTGGTTGTTTGATACCTGCCAGATGCCGAAGGCCCAGACCACCAGCAAGCCGATTTCGGTCAGGAATGAGACACTGGGGGTGAACAAAGACCAGATTTTGTTGATGCGGTCATTCACTTGCAGGTTGTGGTGGTTGGCGACACGGAAACGTTCCGCCTCGCGACCTTCCTGGGCGAAGGCCTTGACCACCCGGATGCCGGGTATGGTATCGGCCAGTACATTGCTCACTTCCGACCAGACTCGATCAATCTTTTCAAAACCGGTGCGCAAGCGGTCACGCACGTTATGGATCATCCAGGCGATGAACGGCAGCGGCACCAGCGTAACCAGCGCAAGATACGGATTAATCGAAAAAAGAATCGCCGCTGTCATCAGTATCATCAGAACATCAGTTGCAAAATCAAGCAGATGCAACGACAAAAAGACGCAAATTCGATCTGACTCCGAACCGATGCGTGACATCAGGTCGCCTGTGCGTTTCCCGCCGAAATATTCCAGTGACAGGCGCAGCAGATGCTCATAAGTGATCGTGCGCAAATCGGCACCAATGCGTTCGCTGACCAGTGCCAGGATATAAGTTTTTGCCCAGCCCAGACTCCAGGCCAGCAATGCGGAACCCAACAGGCCGGATAACAACCAGCTTACCACCACAAAATCAATCGGCTGGCCGTTCTGATAGGGAATCAGCACCTTGTCCATCAGCGGCATGGTCAGATAAGGCGGCACCAGCGTTGCAGCGGTCGAAGCCAGCATTAATAAAAAACCGGAAATCAATTGCCACTGATAGGGTTTTGCAAAACGCCATAAACGCAGCAATGTCCAGATTCGCGGCGGGGCATTGATAGTGCTGTTGCATTGCGGACATACACTGAGCTCCATAGGCGTCAGGCAATCCGGACATAGCTCAGGCGCAGCTTCAGTCACCGCGATGCCGGTCAGATGGCAACTGAGTTGCTGCTCAAACTGTTTGATGAAACGCATCGCCTGAACATTGTGTGCCAGTGTATAAAACCAGCAGGCCAGGCGGACTTCACCTTCGAAGAGTTCTATCCTGCCGATCCCGCCATGATCGTGGCAGTCCATGGTCAGTCCTGCGTGAAAAGGGAATACCTGTGCTTGCCCGCCGCTAAAACATAACAAGCGCCGGTCGCTAATCAGTAACAGTTCTTGCGAGAAGTTCAGTCTGGCATCGAGATTGATTTCCAACCAGGCCACAATTGCTTCGTTGTCTGAGAGATGCGGTAACACGCTGTCGTGCCATGCGTCAGGAAATGAGATTGCCAATGGGGGGGGGAGCGGAATATTCATTGCCCGCAATATTACTACATTACCACACGCGAACAAACTATTTTGCCGTCTCCTCTGGTAATATCGTCACCAGTTCGATGCGTAATATTTTTCCTGATATGATATTCATGTAAACCAAAATACAGCGGGTTGCGTTAAGCTCGTAGTCTGCTACCTATAAATTCACCAGGAAAATCTGATGGAGTTTCTCAAAATATTACCGCTGCAAGGTCCGAATATCTGGACTTATCGTCCTGTGCTTGAGGTTTGGCTGGATATCGGTGTGCTGGAAGATTCTCCTTCCAATACCATACCCGGTTTTTATGAGCGTCTGACAGCTTGGTTGCCAAGCTTGATTGAGCACCGCTGCGGCATTGGTGAGCGCGGCGGATTTTTGCAACGTTTGCGCGAGGGCACCTGGCCCGGACATATTCTTGAACATGTCACCATCGAACTGCAAAATCTGGCGGGGATGCAGAGCGGTTTTGGCAAGGCGCGTGAAACGTCGGTGCGCGGGGTTTATAAGGTGGTTGTGCGTTCGCGCAACGAAACCGTTTCTCGTGCCGCGCTGCATGCCGCACGCGAATTAATACTCGCGGCGATGCAGGATGAACCTTTTGACGTGGCTGCCACCGTTTTAAAACTCAATGAGATGGTCGATTCTCTCTGTCTTGGACCCAGCACCGCTTGCATCGTCGATGCAGCAACTGAAAGAGGCATTCCCTCGATGCGCCTGACCGGCGGTAATCTGGTGCAATTGGGTTATGGCAAAAATGCGCACCGCATCTGGACGGCAGAAACTGACCAGACCAGTGCGATCGCCGAGAGTATTTCACAGGATAAGGATTTGACCAAAAACCTGCTGCAGGCCTGCGGCGTACCGGTGCCGGAAGGGCGCATCGTTGACAGTCCGGAGGATGCGTGGGATGCGGCGGAAGACATCGGCTTGCCGGTGGTCGTCAAGCCGTCCGACGGCAACCACGGGCGCGGTGTGTCTACCGAGTTGATGACACGTGAAGAAGTAGAGCGCGCTTTTGTGCTGGCGGATGAACAAGGCAGCGAGGTTATCGTCGAGCGTTTTATCCGCGGCAATGAACATCGGTTGCTGGTGGTTGGCGGAAAACTGGCTGCTGCAACCCGCGGGGAGAGCGTATCGCTGATTGCCAATGGCATTTCGTCGATCAATCTGCTGATTGAGGAACAGATCAATAGTGATCCGCGCAGGGGAGATGCTGAAGAGTTTCCCATGGACAGGGTCAATATCAATGAAAGTACCGCAGCCCAATTTGAAATAAAACGTCAGGGTTATACAGCGGAATCGGTGCCGCCGGCCGGTACGGTGATTTTGATTCAGCGCAACGGCAATGTCGCTTTTGACGTTACCGATCTGGTGCATCCCGAGGTGGCGGAAATGGTGTCGCTTGCCGTGCGTATCGTCGGTCTTGATATTGCCGGCGTTGATCTGGTCGCCGAAGATATTTCACGCCCTCTGGCCGAACAAGGCGGAGCTATCGTTGAAATCAATGCCGGCCCGGGTTTGCTGATGCACCTTAAACCTGTGTCAGGTGAGCCGCGCCCGGTGGGCCGCGCCATCGTCGACAGTCTGTTTGCCGATAAGGAAACAGGACGTATTCCTGTCATCGGTATCTGCGGTACGCGGGGAAAAGCGCAGGTTGCACGTATCGTCACCAGATTATTAAAACTGGCGGGGTTTTATACCGGACTTGCCAGTCGTGACGGGCTGTTTTTTGACAAACGGCTTGCCGACAAGAAAGATTGCGCGAACTGGGCGTCTGCACAAAAAGTGTTATTGAACCGTTCAGTGGATGCGGCAGTCATTGAAAACAGCATCGAAACCATCCTGTCGGAAGGTTTGGGCTACGATCGCTGTCAGATCGGTATTATCACCAATCTTGATCCGGCCAAACATTTTGGCGAGTTTTACATCGAAAGCACCGAGCAGGTCTGCAATGTGTTGCGCACTCAGGTGGATGTGGTCTTATCCGATGGAGTTGCTGTGCTCAATGGATCTGATCCGCTGGTGGCAGGGATGGCCGGATATTGTGACGGCGAAGTTATTTATTTCGCGCTTGAGAGTGAGTTGGTCGCTGTGACCAAAAATCGACGGACAGGCGGTCGGGCGGTGCTGATTAAAAATGGCCGCATTGTACTTTGCGAGGGTCTGGAAGAGACTGCACTGCTCAAGCTTGCTGCGGTTCCCATTTCGGCTGACGAAAGCAATCAATCGCAACTTGAAAATGTACTGGCGGCAGTCGCTGCGGCCTGGGCGCTAGGTATTTCGACCAGCCTGATTCGTGCCGGTATTGCAACGTTTGAAGTGGCTGATATTTCAGCCAATTAATAAAGGATATCTAATGGAAGTGTCTCGCATACGCGCCCTGCGCGGTCCTAATCTGTGGAGTCGGCATACTGCCATTGAAGCGATCGTATCCTGCTCTGTCCTCGAATGTGATATCGCCAGAATCAATACTTTTGAGGGGCGCTTGCGTGCACATTTTCCGGAAATCGGCCTGTTGCAGCTACCCGGTCGTGCCGAGTCGATTAGCCTGGCCCATGTGCTGGGCACAGCGGCAGTGTCCTTGCAGGCACAGGCAGGTTGCACCGTTGCGTTTACCCGGACAACAGCGACCAAAGAAGCGGGCGTCTATCAAGTGGTCTTTGAGTACAACGATGAAGCCGTCGGCAGACTGGCTTTTAAACACGCTCAGGCTTTGTGTGGTGCGGCGCTTGATAACACCGGTTTCAACCTTGCGACGGCCCTGGCCGAGTTGCGCGAACTGGATGAGGATGTGCGTCTGGGACCCAGTACCGGTTCCATCGTCGAAGCGGGCTTAAGACGTGGCATTCCTTATCGCCGCCTGACAGAAGGCTCATTGGTGCAACTCGGCTGGGGTAGCCGTCAGCGCCGGATACAGGCAGCTGAAACCGATCGTTCCAGCGCCATAGGTGAAGCGATTGCGCAGGATAAGGATCTGACCAAGAAACTGCTGGAAGCGGCAGGCGTGCCCGTCCCCCGGGGACGTCCCGTGTCTGATACAGACGATGCCTGGGCCGCGATGTGCGAGATTGCAGGTCCGGTGGTCGTTAAACCGCTGGATGGAAATCAGGGTAAGGGAGTCACTGTCAATATCGTGACGCGGGAGCATTTGAATATCGCCTATGCGGCCGCGGCTGAAATCAGTTCTGAAGTGCTGGTGGAACGGTTTATGCCGGGTAACGATTATCGTATGCTTGTGGTAGGCAACCAGATGGTGGCTGCGGCGCGACGCGATCCGCCTATGGTGATCGGGGATGGCGTGCATACTGTGCGAGAACTGGTTGAACAGGTCAACAGCGATCCGAAACGCGGCACAGGGCACGCAACTTCGTTGACTAAAATGCGCATTGACAGCATCGCAATCGCCCGCCTTGAGGTTCAGGGTTATACGGTTGATTCTGTTCCTGATAAAGGCATCTGCGTAGTGATGCGAAATAATGCGAACTTGAGTACCGGCGGTTCGGCAACCGATGTGACTGATGATGTCCATCCGGATATGGCGGCCAGCGCAGTCGCCGCAGCACAAATGATAGGACTGGATATTTGCGGCGTGGATGTGGTGTGCGACTCAATTTTGCTGCCTCTGGAAGAGCAGGGTGGCGGGGTTGTCGAAGTGAATGCCGCACCCGGCTTACGCATGCATTTGCAACCGTCCTTTGGCAAGGCGCGTGCCGTTGGCGAGGCAATCATCGCCTCCTTGTTCAAGGAAGGTGACGATGGCCGGATTCCGCTGGTCGCTGTCGCCGGCACCAATGGTAAAACCACCACCGTGCGCCTGATTGCACACCTGCTTTCCTGTCAGGGATTGCGTGTTGGCATGACCAATTCTGACGGCGTGTATATACAAGGCAGGCGCATTGACAGCGGGGATTGCAGCGGCCCGAAAAGCGCGCGCAATGTGTTATTGCATCCGGATGTGGATGCGGCAGTATTCGAAACCGCGCGTGGCGGTGTATTGCGCGAAGGACTGGCCTTTGACCGCTGCGATGTTGCCGTGGTGACTAACCTCGGCATGGGCGATCATCTGGGGCTCAATTACATCAATACAGTAGAAGACTTGAGCGTCGTGAAACGCGTGGTGGTACAGAATGTGGCTCCCAACGGCGTTGCTGTGCTCAATGCCGCAGATCCGATGTCGGCTGGCATGGCAAATGTCTGTCCGGGCTCAGTGACCTTCTTTGCACTGAATCGCTATCATCCGGTGATGGCAGCACACCGTGCACAAGGTCACCGGGTTGTCTATGTCGATGGCAATGAGATTGTGGCGTTTGAGAATAAAATCGAACAGCGTATTGCGTTAAGCCGGATTCCCATTACGCATAACGGCGCGATCGGTTTTCAAATTGAGAATGCCATGGCGTCGATTGCCTCGGCATGGGCACTGAAGCTGGATTGGCAGACGATTTGTCGCGGCCTGTCAAGCTTCGTCAATGATGCAGCGACCGCCCCCGGGCGTTTTAATTTCTTCGATTATCACGGTGCTTCGGTGATCGCTGATTACGGGCATAATCCTGATGCAATCGGGGCATTGATTGCTGCGGTAGAAAATATTCCGGCAAGCAAACGTATGGTGGTGATCAGCGGGGCAGGAGACAGGCGTGATGAGGATATTCGTCTTCAGACAGAAATGTTAGGTGATGTATTTGACGAAGTGATTCTGTATCAGGATCAGTGTCAGCGTGGTCGTCCGGACGGTGAGGTGCTGGGTTTGCTAAGACAGGGATTGGTTAATGCCCGTCGGGTCAAAGTAACCAGTGAAATTACCGGCGAATTCCTGGCCATTGATACAGCGCTGTCGAGATTGAAAGCGGGTGAATTATGCCTGATTCTTATCGATCAGGTCGATGAGTCACTGGCGCATATCGCCGAAAAAATGGCTGAGCACAGAGCCGTTGCCTGATCATTCTAAACGAATAATGCCATTTTCCAGGCATGCAGCCCGCTGGATATTCCCGCTCGGACTTTTTATTTTATCAGTAACCTGGGGCTACAGCTGGGTGTTGGCCAAGCAGGCGCTGGTATATGCGCCACCATTTGCTTTTGCTGCGGAGCGTTGTGCAGGCGGCACAATCGCGCTTTTTCTGCTGCTTAAACTGCTGCGTAAACCCTTATGTCTCATTGCGCCGCTGACCACCTGCGCCATCGGTATCACGCAAGTGACCGGCTTCATGGCCTTTCAAATATGGGCGCTGGTCGAAGGGGGGCCGGGTAAAACAGCCGTCCTGGTATTTACCATGCCAATCTGGACGCTGTTGATTGCCTGGCCGGTTTTGGGAGAGCGTATTAAAGGAACGCAGTGGCTTGCCGCCCTGAGTACGCTGACAGGTCTGGTGCTGATTATCGAGCCCTGGAACATGCATTCCAGCCTGCTCAGCAAGGTGCTGGGATTGACAGCGGCGCTGTGCTGGGCCATCGGTACGGTGCTGGTCAAGCGACTGAGATCGCGTCAACAAGTCGATTTACTCTCACTCACCGCCTGGCAGATGTTCGCAGGAGCCATACCGCTGATCCTGCTGGCATGGCTGGTTCCGGAACGATCGACAGATTGGAATATGTCCTATGTCAGCATATTAATCTTCATGGCCATCGTGACGACGGGATTATGCTGGTGGCTGTGGATCACGATTCTTGATCGTGTGCCTGCATGGGAAGCCTGTTTGTCGGTACTTGGCACACCGGTTGTGGCGATTCTGTCTTCACGGCTGATGTTGAATGAAGCATTCAAGTTAAGCGAACTGACAGGCATGCTGCTGATCGGCAGCGGTTTGCTGATGTTGTCCCTGTTCGCCTGGACTGCGGCTCGCCGCAGCACCCGATAACTTTCAGATCATGCAGCGTACTTTTTTCCGGTATATTCGCCTGAATCATAAAACCTGTTCAGCGCGCCGGCATTCCAGTTCATTGACAGCATTAATGTTGTCCGCCCAGCATCGGCAATAACACACGATAAATCTGCACAGCGGCCGGCCCAAGAATCACCATACTGATTGCCGGGAAGATGAACAGTACCAGAGGAAACAGCATTTTGGTAGGCAATTTGGCAGCAAGTTCTTCGGCGCGTATTTGTCGTTTATAGCGCAAGTCATCGGAAAATATGCGCAATGATTCGCCTATGCTCGTGCCGAACTTGTCGGATTGTGATAACAACGAGGCAAAAGTATTAATTTCATCTACCCCGGTGCGCAAGCCCAAATTGCGCAAAGCTTGCTCCCGGCTGCTACCGGCGCGCGTTTCCAGGTTGGTCAGATGCAATTCTTCCGTTAACGCCTGGCTTCTGATTCTCATTTCATCAGCTACTTTAACCAGAGCGGCATCCAATCCCAGTCCCGCTTCCACGCAGACGAGCATCAGATCAGCGGCATCCGGAAAGTTCTCGAAAATTTCCCGCTTGCGCGCTTTGATAACATAACTAAATGCGAAGTTAGGCAAGTAATAGGCTAACATCGAGATCAGCAGCAGAACCAGAATCAAGGTATTGCGTTCAAGGTTTTTTCCCGCTATTTCCAGTATCAGATAACCGATGCCGGCAAAAATGAACGGCAGTATTGTTTTGACCGCGTAGAAAATGACCGGTGCGTTGGGACTTCGAATGCCGGCATTGATAAATCTGATGCGAAGTGACGAATTTTCCCATTTTCCTTCCGGAATGGAGAGTTTAGCCAGCGGATTCGCTATATCAACTACCGTCTTTATCCAGTTAGTTTTATCCGGAGATTCGACCAGTTCCTGCAAGCGCCGCTGTGATTTATCGGGAACTAACCAGTCGAACAACAATATCATTACCAGGGTTGCCAGTACGAAAATAATGATTGAATAGATCCACATAGCATGCCGCCTTTCTTTTCTGCTTTAACTGATGTGACGCACTCGCCATAAAACTTAGGCTCAGCTTTTCTTTGATGTTCCTTACCCCTTGCCCCTGTTTTTCTTGTATCTGCTTTATTATTCACGCACGAATCTGCAGGAGTTTGTACAACCAGATGGCGCCCATTGCCATCAATCCCAGGACAACATTGCTGATCTTGATGCCGGCGGGATCAGTCCACAACACACTGATAAAATCGTGATTGGCATAATTGAGAAGCCCGGCCAGACCGAACGGCATGATTCCCAACACCCAGGCCGACATGCGCCCCTCGGTCGTCAGCACTTTGATTCTGGCGTGAAACTTGAGACGATTGCGGATCAATTTACTCAGATTGTCCAGTATTTCAGCCAGATTGCCACCCGCTTCACGCTGAATAAGTACCGCGACAATGAAATAGCGCACATCCGTGATCGGCACACGTTCGCCAAAATTGGTTAATGCCTGCTGCATCGAAACACCGAAGTTGATTTCATCATGCGTGATACGAAACTCTCTTGCAATTGGATCAAACATTTCATTTCCTGCCATTTTCAGGCCGGAAGGCAAAGCATGACCGGCACGTAAGGCACGACTGATCAGATCCAGCGTATCGGGTAATTGCTGTTCTATTTTGTGCAGACGTTTATTGCGTCGCCACTGTACATAAGCCCACGGCATTAAAGTAGCTGCAAGCGTTATTGCTAAACGAAATGACAGTGAAACGGCGGTAAATAACAGTGCCGTGTAAAATACCGCCCCCATCATCAGGGAAGTCAATAACAGCATTGCAACTGTCCATTCCAGCCCGGATTGCAAAATAAAACGATCCAGTTGATGAATGCGCGGAATACTGAACAGCAATTTTTCAATTGCCGGAATATTGCTCAGCATCCGGTTTTTCAGCACTGCGGTGTGCTCAGTGCTATCGGAACTAGCTGATAAAGCACGCAGACGCAACTCTATCCTTTTCGCTTCAGGACCATGGTGTGAATTCCATATCAAGTACAATCCTTCAACAAAAAGTACGATGGCGACGAACACCGCAATAGCGAAGACGGGGAAAAAACTGTTAGCCAGAAGTGTGTGCATGTTCTTCTCACTCTCATTCGTAGTGATTGGCGGGATCAAATAGCGTATCCGGCAGCGTAATGCCTTGACTGTGTAACTTATCCGCGAATTTTGGCCGGATGCCGGTAGCATGAAAATAACCTGTCACTTTTCCCTTTTCATCAATACCCGTCTGCCTGAAGGCAAAAATTTCCTGCATGGTAATGATTTCGCCTTCCATACCGGTGATTTCCTGAATGCTGGTGATTTTGCGCTGACCATCCGTTAGCCTGTTTCCCTGAACGATCACTGTGATGGCCGAAACGATCTGCTGCCGGGTCGCTGAGTGAGGAAGATTCAAGCCTGCCATGCTGATCATGTTTTCCAGGCGGGAAATGGCATCGCGCGGGGTGTTGGCATGGATCGTTGTCAGCGAGCCTTCATGGCCGGTATTCATGGCCTGCATCATATCCACCGCTTCTGCACCGCGCACCTCACCAATCACGATCCGGTCGGGGCGCATCCGCAAGGCATTGCGTACCAGTGCGCGCTGATTGACTTCACCTTTGCCCTCAATATTCGCCGGGCGCGTTTCCAGTCTGATGACATGAGGCTGTTGCAATTGCAGTTCCGCCGCATCTTCGATAGTAATGATGCGTTCAGTTTCCGGAATGTAGCCTGAGAGTATATTGAGCAAAGTGGTCTTGCCTGAACCGGTTCCACCTGAGATAAGCATATTAGTTTTGGATCTGGCCAGCCCTTCCAGCAGTAAAGCCATATCCTGCGTCAGCGATTTATAGCCTGTCACCAGATCTGTCATTTTCAGCGGGGTTACTGCGAACCGTCGAATCGACAGCATCGGGCCATCCAGTGCAATGGGCGGAATAATGGCGTTGACACGTGAACCATCCGGCAAACGTGCATCGACCATAGGACTGGATTCATCAATGCGTCGACCTATGCGAGATACGATTTTGTCGATGATGCGCAACAGGTGTTTATCATCGGTGAAGCTGATCTTGGTGAGTTCCAGACGGCCCTGACGCTCGACATATATTTGGTTATAACTATTGACCAGAATGTCGGATATAGCCGGATCAGCCATCAACAATTCCAGCGGGCCGAGTCCGAGCATTTCATTCTGTATATCTCGCACCAGCATGCGACGTTCCAGGGTGTTTATTTGTGCCGGATTTTCAACAAGCAACTGTTCAACCAGGGTGGCGATTTCCTGGCGCAACTGGAGATCGGACATGGATTCCAGTGAGGCCAGATCCACCTTATTAAGCAGCTGCAAGTGCAACTGGTTTTTCAACTTTACATAGGTTTCAACTGCTGGAGATACAACAGGCTGAGATTCAGGAAATACCGCAGGCCGCGATGCTGTCCGTTCGGAGACCAGAGATGATAGTGGTCTTTGTTCTTCTTTCTTGCCTGCGGTCAGAAAATCTCTGAAACTCTTCATATCCATGACATTTTCCTTTTTAACGTGAAACTCGCGGTAGTTAAACCGCTTAACTTTTCAACAACCGGCTAAACAGTCCGGTGTGGGCATGTTCAATCTTGGGCAGCAAGGATTCCGCCAACTCGTTAATTGCCTTGAGCACCAAACTTGTGTTGAATACCATTGCCAGCGGCATGCCTTGGTTGATAGCTTTGGCCACCTCCTTGTAACCGTTGGGTATGGTGCGCATCTTGTTGATATGCAGGACGGTTTGCAGTTCACTCAGGCTAATCTCTGAATTTTTCCCATAGCGGTTGACCAGCAGTTCAATCTTATCTTCTGAATATCCCAGTGAGCGGAACAGGGTCATCATTCGATTGGCATTGCGTACATGAGGCATTAAGGTCTGTGCAACCAGAAAAATACTGTCGGCATGATCCAAAGCCCTGATACTCAGATCATCCATATTTTTGCTCACGTCCAGGATGATGAAGTCGTACTGATTGATAGCAAGGTTCAGAATAGCATCCAGGTGCTTAGGTTCAATTTGCATTGATTGCGCGGGATCTTCGGGGGCGGCCAGAATTTCATAATTAGCTGTGATTTGCACGGTAGATGCACTCAAAAACGAAGCATCCAGCCTAGATAAATTTCTCGCGACTTCGGCGATATCGCTGCTGGCTTTGCGATCATGCACTGTCAGAACGGCTTCGCCATATTGTAAATTTAGATCAATCAGCAGTACCTTCTTGCCTGTTGCAGCTAACTGATAGCCAAGATTGGTGGACAGAAAAGTTGCGCCGCTGCCACCCTTGCAGGGTATGAATGCAATTATGCGTGCGCTTAACGGGCTTGCTCGCAGACCTAATTTAGATTCAGCTCGCGCTAACGCTGTCTCCAATGCGCCTTTCAACAGGGGCAAGGGCAGAACTTCGCGCACGCCCGCGCGCATGGCACCGATCAGGAACCCTGAAGTTTGTTCCTGGCTGAGCATGATGATCATTATTTTGGGGTAATGGTTGGTGATGGCTTCGACAGGGGCAAACTCGCTGGCATCGTGGCAGATTCCTTGCATAATGATGACATCAGGTTGTTCCTGTTCAACCAGTGTGCGCAACTGGCTGACGCCACCCTGATGCAGTGTGGCCAGACGAGAGATTTCACCGTGCTCAAGTATGGCGCTGATTTCCTGCAAGGATTGTGATGACGGCGAAAGGACGGTGATTTTCATTATAGTTTCCTGTCCAGGTATTAGTTGCATATCACACTGCTATTCGGGTCCTGCCCCATCACTTCCCGCGGCAAATAAGTCGAAAATTCCGGCATAGCCAGCGACGGGAGCGCTGAGGCACCGGCGATGGGGGAGATCCACTGATAATTGAGATTGGTGATGCTCACGTTCACGCCTGCACAATTGGTATGGTCACAGGATGTGCTGATGGCGCCGCTACTGTCATACCAGTCAATCCTGACATTGGCTGCCGTCAACTGCGGCAGAAACTGCTGCATGTCGGTCAGCACCCGTGTCGCACCTTTGTCACAGACGACTGATACTCTGGCACCCCAGCGGGTGGCTTCGTTCGCGGCATTCCAGGTCCACAGCATGCGCGAGAAGTCGATGATACCCAGAAAGAAGGTCAGAAAGATAAGGAGCACCAGCGCGAACTCGATCAGGGTGGCGCCTGTTTGTTTTTCTCTCACAGTGCACCTCGCATGGTGGCGCTGATGGGCGCATAGCTAATATTGCCAAAGTTCACGCCGAAGGCGCTGGTAATCAGTGGTTTGAAGGTATAGCCGGTTATGGTAATAGTGACCGTGTTGATTACAGGGGAAAAGCCTTGCAACTGCCATACCGGATCAGATATCATCGCCGTGCTAAGTCCATAGGCCAGTGTCGAACCCGTGCCTGCCGGATTGCCATAGACCACCAAGTTTTTCGCAGTGGGATATATCGTCGTATCGCCGGGCGTCTGCACCGACAGATAGCGCGCTGCATCTCGCACCGATTTGGTGAGGATGTTGTACTGATACAGCGCACGGCCAAATTCGGTGGTGATGAAAGTGAGTATCAGCAGCAGCGGCAGCACCAGTGCAAATTCCACGATGGCTACGCCGTATTGTTTGTTCGTCATGTGCTTTTCTCCTACTGCACTAAAACAGGCACCAGCGGACCACTGCTCCCGCCGGGCAAGCCGTTGCTTGAGCAAGGACTATTTGTGGCTCCGGCATTGCCAAGAAACTCCATTTGCACATCAACCGTTGGCCCCGACATGGGCTGGAGCATCAGCATGCATGCAAAGTCCTGTACAGTAGCTGAAGGGTTGATAATGGGTACCAGAACTATTCTGCGGTCATGACCATAACACTGGTGTTGGTGGGCAGGATCAGGGCAGGACACGGCAATACCGGGCGTAGCCAGCGTTTTATAACTATTCATTTTTAAACCGGTAATCTTATCACCACCACTTAAGCTGTAGCCTGTATCATCATAGGAAGCGTGTGCCAGACGCTTAGCCTTAAAATTTTGTGCAGTGGGATCAGAGCCTGTTGCGGGCGATCCCCCATAAGCATTTTGCGGCACGGCATTTGTCCAGTTAGTAGAGGTATAGGCATAACCGGATAAGTCGGGGTGGTTAACACTAGCGCCGGGATTATTGTTTTTATAGATGCCAAATCTGTAATTCCAGACTACATCGAGAGATGTCTTCACTCCCGTAACCTGTGATCCTAATGTACCTCCGATTTTTATATCACACAGTCCCGGTTCGCCAAGTTGCGCTTCGAGAGCTGGTTCGCCACTATTGCCACTTTGAGCCAGGTCGTACCAACCCGCCTGTCCCGGGCCTCCGCTAGACTTCGAAAATACAGTGGCCCATTCGCCAATCTGAAAACCGTAGTTTGGCGCGCTCCCACCCAATTTCGGGTTGAGGCCGATAGGCACCGGACAAGTTGATTGACCGCTGCCCCGGGTCGCGACCGCCATGGCGCTCACGCCTTGGCTTGAGCCATACGTCGTATTCCCCGAAAAGGCACTCAGCGCCTGCAGCAACCAGGGCGCCATGCCGGTTTTGGCGTGAGTACAGTTGGCGTATTTGACATTCGCCACCGGTGTGAAGTTACTGCTGTAGGATCCTGTTAGCGAGTCGCTGAAGGTAATGTCGCCAGCAACGATCCCCGCTGATCCTCCTTGAAAATTCACTTTATTGAGATTGCCAACCGTCATGCCGGTATTCGTGGCGCGAATCAGTGCATCGCTTGCGCCATCAAGTTCCTGTGCCGCTGCCAGGGCGCAACTGTCTGTGGCGGTTTGCAGCTCGGTCTTGACAACAAATAAATGGCCGAAATCCAGCGCGAGACCCATGAAACCCAACAAAAATAGCAGTGCCATGGCAACGGTCACGATGATCGCGCCTTTCTGTTGATGAACAATGCTCATGGTGTCTCCTTTAAAGCGAATCCGCCATAATCTGGCATCACATGCAAACCTTATTGGCCGCTTCCTATCGCGCCACCGATATTGATGACGTTTACTGCGGGAGGTGGTTTCTTGAAAGTATCTTGATAGAGCAGGACCGACTCTCTGGCTGTTTTGCCATCCATGCCCAGTGCCTGATCGGGATTCTTGCCAGCCTCAGGGTTGATGGTCATTTTTAAATCGGCTTCGCGTACCGCGTCGCCGAACTTCGCGTCGTAATTGGGCGTAGTCGAGCAGGCTGTCAGCAGAGCAAGCGTAAATACAATAGTGAGTTTGTTCATGATCATTCCTTTTGCTTGATTGCAGGAACGGCAGATGCCGGAGCAGAACCTTCCAGAGAACCATTCAATAAGTATTGAGCCCGGCTAGGTTCGATATGGTTATCTGTTGGCAATCTGGGCACTTCGGCCAGCGGTTTGACCAGGCGTGGCGTGATCACAAACAAAAGTTCAGTCTGGTCTTTTTGATATTGGGTACTGCGGAACAGGGCACCGAGAACCGGTATTTCACCCAGACCGGGAAAACGTTTGATCGCTGCGGTAACATTATTTTTGATCAAACCGGCAACCACCAGGCTTTGTCCTTCGTTGAGCTGCACCGTGGTATCGGCCCTGCGCACCGTAAACGAAGGCACTACCGATACCACGCCGTTGACAGAACTAAACGGTGAACCGGTCTGTGACAGTTCAGATACTTCCGAGACCAGTTTCAGATTGATGCGTGCACCATCCAGCACCGTGGGTGTGAACTTCACGCCTATCCCGTATTCCTCTTCTTGCAGCGTGATAACAGGGATGCCGCCGGTGCCGCTGCTGCTCTGAGAGACTGGAATGAAGATTTTTCCACCCGACAAAAAGCTGGCCTGCTGACCGCTGATCGCCATGATGTTGGGTTCTGCCAATATTCGAACCAGGCCATCATCCTTTTCGCCGTCAATACTCACCGCAGTCTTGCCTAATCTGAGTGCAGACAACAACCCGCTACCGTTACTAAGAAAGCTGGAAAGTACCGCAAAGCTTGTCGCACTGCCGCCGCGATTAAGATTGACACTCGCGCCCAGTTCATCGAGCAGCGTCTTGCTGACTTCGGCGACCTTGACCTCCAGCATCACTTGCTGTGGAGACGTGATGTTCAGCAGGTTAACCAGTTTCTTGCCGTCACTGTATGAGTTTGCCAGATCCATGGCCTGATCAAGTTTAACGGCATTGCTGACTGTGCCTGTGAGCACCAGGGTATTTTCCGCGCCTCTGACCTTGATGCCGCTTTCTTCCGGCATCAATTCCGTCAGCTTGGCTTGCAGTGTATCGGGGTCGACTGTTACGATCAGGTCCCTAACAGAGCATTGCTCGCCGACACTTTGCAGTACCACATTCATTGAGCCTGCCTTCTTGCCTATCAAAAAAAGTTCCGTCGGGCTGAGCAGCATCACATCCACATCCGCGATGCCATTGGAACTCACTCCCGTTGCTTGCAACTGGCCGGGCGGTGTGTTTTTGTTCAAGTCAACCGGCTTTCCCGCGTGACTTGAAGGCAGGCCGCCTACCACCATGCGCAAGGCAGGCCTGCTGAGTTTGACTACAGTGGCTTTACCCAGCAGAATGTAAGTCGGGGCATCGACAGTGACTGATGTGCAGGATTTGAGCGGGGCTCCCGGCGGCGCAACGATATTTACCGCAATCGCCTGACCTGCAAAAAACATTGCGGCAAATATCGTAAGAATACTTTGATTGTTCTTCACTTTATTTCTCCTGAAGGCTTTTACCCGGCGTTAACCGGCACAAAAATTTTTCCCTGAAAAGCGCTGTCGACTAGAAACAATTAAGCGTGCGCGTGTCGTTATGAAACACTTCAACGCAATCTTTTTTCGGGGCTGATGCGGCCATCCGATGGTGTATGACGAGCGGCTTTACTGCGGCAAGCATGTCAGATTTGGGTTTTTCCTGTTCGTCGAATAGCTGCGACTTGGTGATGCCGTCGGTATTCACTGCGGCCTTGTCCACCTGATTGCGCAATACCAGAGTCAGTGTGCCGATGCTGCGTGCCAGGTCGAGTTTTTCAGCATCTTTCAGGGAGAGTTCCAGTGTGACCGCATTTACCACTTTGGGTTTGGTATCATCCCTGCCGGCTTCCTGAGCGACCGCCAGCACCAGAACATGTTCCAGCACCGTCTTGCTGATTTGCTTCGCGTCTTCTGTTTTGCCCGTCTTGTCCTGCTGAGTGTTGACCATGACATCCACGTAGTTGCCGGGTAATGCGAAGCCTGCCACACCGACCACATCGTTAACACGTACCGTCATGGCCCGCTTGCCTTCGGCGATCACCGCGGACAAGCCACCCTGCGTGCCAAGCGGCGCCAGTTTGGTGTTAAGAATGGCTTCGCCGCGCTGGATGGAGGTTGTCACTACACGGTCCTGCAGATTTTTGGCGTCAATGAAAGCGCCTTGCGGTGTCGAACCACTGGGCCAATCCACCAGCGTGAGCATTTGTGGTGTCAGTCTGCTGCCAAGCTCAATATCTGCCGCAGCCACCACGATTTTGCTGGAGGGAATCGTGCCCTTTTGCGATACCCATCCGACAGCCATTGCCGTCACCACGATGCCCAGCATGGCCGAGATGATCAGCATCCATACCGCCCTTGCGTTCTTCATGGCAAGTCCCCTTGATTATAAAAAATACAGTTGGTGCAACACCAGATAACTGATGGTGCCGACCGCGATGGCGATTCCGTAGGGTAATTTCCCTGCTGATGCGTCTGTTGCGATATGCAGACTCGGTATTGTCCCGCTTATGGCATCAAGAACGCTCACTCGAAAAAGTGCAGACAGATTTTGAAGCAATCGTGGTGCGGTACCTCGTGCCAGTACGAGCAGAACAGCCAGTATGCCGCCAGCTAACATGCTGGCCAGAGCCGCATAAAAAGTGTCGGCAGCGCCAAGAAATGCGCCTACCATGGCCAGCAGTTTTACATCTCCGGCACCCATGGCGCGAAGCAGATAAAGCGGCAAAAACAGCAGCAGGCCCAGCCCCATGCCTGTCAGCGGAAACAGAATATTGTCATGGGGAGAAGGCGGTAACATGGTGTTGTAAAACACGCCGAATGCAGCACCGGACAAGACCAGCCAGTTGGGTATGCGGTACGTGCGGTAATCGGAGATAGCTGCGATGGTCAGCAGCAGCATCAGGATGCCGGTGCGCCAGTCGAAAAACAGCATGAAAAGCAGATCCAGCATGGCTTTGAATTCTGAGGATGGCATGGTAATTTCCATTTACTCAAGTTAAGGGGGAAGCGGATCAATGATCCCCTTCCTTTAAATATTACGTACAGGTACTACCCGTAAGGCATGTCACTATTCGTCCGATGAAACCAGCGCTTGCAGTGCCAAAGTTCGTTGGAAGTGTTTCCAACGCCACAATCAGCGCGAGCGACACGACCGCAATGATCAGCCCATATTCCACAATTTGCGCGCCTTCTTCTTCACGAATGAAGTTAAAAGAGCCGTTCTTGATTGATTTAATATAACGATTCATTTTTCTACATCTCATTTTCGAATAAGTTAGAGATTCCACGGTATCAACTCCTTTATTCAACTTAGTAGGAAGAGAGTTTATGGCCCTCCTCCATTTTTTGTTACGCGCAAGTTGTGCCTTTCAAACATGTCGTAACCCGGGCAACAAAGGTTGCAAATGGGGTGGTGCCCCCGCTTCCGGTGAGTGCGGATAACGCTACAATCAGCGCGATCGACACGACCGCGATGATCAGTCCATATTCCACGATTTGCGCGCCTTCTTCTTCACGGGCAAAGTTAAGAACGCCGTTCTTGATTGATTTGATAAAGGTTTTCATTTTGCTGCTCCTTCAAATGATTAAGTTAAAGAATTGCACGGTATCTATTCCTGATTGGATAACTGCCGTGCATCAGTCCTGCACCTGTTGCGATATCATGAAGTGCCGGTCAGCTGACATATGTTCGCTGCCTGTTGACCTGATGTCATCTTATGATATTGCTGAATGCCTTACACCGGATAAAGCTCCTTTTTTGCTGGTGCAAACCTCCCTCCGTGAGGCAGGATATTTGTCATGCCGGTACTGTGCCGCCTTCGCCATAATGTCAGTAAACAGATATAGCCCGTTAAATTGAAACAGAGAAATAGCCGCCGGATTTTGCATAAGATCGGGCGGAAACAAAATTATTGGCCGGACAGAAGGTCAGGGTTTTGCATCGCATAGATGTAAAGTTCCATCCGTCCCGCCACGCCAAGCTTTTCATAGATGACGGTCAGGTAATTGCGTAGCGTGTGTTCGCTCATGTAAAGCCTTTCGGCGATCAATTTATTGCGCGCACCTTTTTCAGTCATGAAAGCGGAGATAATTTGCTGTTCTTTTTGGGTCAGGCTGACTGACTTGTGCGTCTCGGCATCCATTGCATGAGCGCTGCTTATCGTTGAAATAACGCTGGCCAGGGTGGCGTGATCCAGCCAGATTTCACCGTGATCCAGCCAGATTTCACCGTGATGCACTCTGTCGATAGCCTGCAGCAGAATTTCAGCCGACACTTGCTTATGAACCACACCGCGCGCGCCTCGAATGATGGCCTGCTGGTGTACTGCCGGATCAGTTAAGGCTGTGAGTATCAAAACCTGAGCAGAAGTTTGCTGCATGATTTTTTGCAGGAAGCTCAAACTGCATACACCGTCCAAATCCAGATCCAACAAAATGAGATCAGGCCTGGCATCAAATAATTTTTCAAACATTTCCGCGCCATTTGTCGCCATGCCGGCCACGCTCATATGAGGTGAATTGCTTTCAATGAGTCGCTCCAAACCCCAAAGTACCGTTCTGTGATCGTCGACGAGAAAGATACGGATGGGATGAACTGCGGGCAATTGCATATAATTTCCCTTCAAGTGTGCAATGACAGGATGACGCTTACGACCGTTTCGCTGTTCGGGCTGATTTCTACCTGCCAGCTTCCACCCAGTGCGAGTGTGCGTTCGGCAATGGATAATGGCTTGAATAGTTTTGCCGGCGTCCCGGAATCGCAGGGATTGCTGATTTGTAAGCGTAATTGCCTACGCTCGCAGGACAAATTGATATGTGCGAAGGATGCGGTGGTGTGACGGCGGATATTGCTCAAGGCTTCACTGACGATATGAAACGCTTCGTTAGCGATATCATCGTCAACCAGTATCACTTCGGCAGAATTCACGTCCACCTTGATGCCATAAAATTCGCTGAAACTCGCAGCCTGACGGCGTACTGCGGGTACTAAAGCTGCACGCCCATATTCTCCGGGATCACGCAATCCTTTTACATAGCGGCGCAATTCAATGATTTCAGTCGTTGCCATATCAACAAGCCGCCCTATATCGTTGGAAAGCGGATCATCAACCCCCGCTTTGTGAGCCAAGGCTTCAAGGCCGTACTTAAGGCCAATGTAAGGCTGAATCGCACTATCGTGCATGTCACGAGAAATTTTTTGCCGCTCCTGTTCGGCAGCCACGTTGGCAAGGCAATCCAGCAATTGGGCATTTTCGATCAGCGGAGATAATTGCTCGCCGATTTGGTGGAAGAAGGGCAGGTCTGCCGCAGTAAAACTTCGTTCGTCAGAACACACGAATAACCGCGCTATGCCACCCTGGCGCAAGTTATATTGAACAGAGCCAAAGCCGCTGCAATTGAACCGGGCAGCGATCGCAGTCGCTTCAATAACGCATTTCTTCCTTTTTTCTGTGGTATCTGGCGTGCTGGAGCAATATACTTCAGCCGGCAGCAGTCCGCGACTGGCACGATATATCACCGCACCTTCAGCCTCAAGCCCCGATAATAGATTGGTGATTTCGAAGGCTGCAGCGTCAGACAAGCGATACATGCTGTCGGGCAAATTTGCTCGAAATGCTCTGGGCGGACGACCTGCTTCGACTACTAATGACACATATTTATCTGCCTGATACAGTTTGACAAGATGTCGCGCTACGCGGTCTATCATCTGCTCTATAGTGTGTCTCGGATTGAACAGTGAGTTGATTTCCTTCATGGCAGCCAGCCTTCGATTCAATATCAGGCCTGAGTCGGCTCCCGTCGCCATCAGATAACCGAGTGTCAATAAGGCGACAGGTGGCAAAAGAATATTAGCCACAGGCCACGAGAAATCTGTTGCGCCTGTGCGCGGCATAACGATAGCCAGCAAAACGCTGCTCGAAAATACAGCCAATGTGATGCCAGCCGTAAATCCCCACCTGAGCGAGACAAATAGCAGCGGAAAGGAAAGAAAAAAAGAGAAATGACTGGTGGAGCCGCCGGTTATACCGGTGAATAGCAGATACCACAGAGTATCTATCCAATAGAAAATTTGATGTTCTTCCAGCATGTTGTTTCTCACTGTCTGCCAATACAACCATATGGCATAGATTGAAAACCACAACACGGCAAACGGTACAAACAAGGGATGCTGTCGTCCCGCAGCATAAAAAAAAGGAATTTGCATGGCGCTGATGCATACGACGAGTCGTGCCATCGCTGATAACCTTGTATAGCTTATCGCAGAGAAGGTTGGGCCAATTTCGTCGATAGGCAACGCATGTTTATCCGTGGCGAATGCCGCATTACTATGTGTCAGAAAATGTCGAATATGACGCAGCCAGCGTACAGGTTGCTGCGTAAATTTCCGATATATGCTCATTTTATGTCTTAACTAATGCATTAAGACGGGGTGCGCTCAAAAACCAAGTGCAACATTTTTAGAGGAGAATGTTGCATGGGAAAAATTTATTCAATATTTGAGAGGATAGGTTGCCGATCATAATATTTTCCATTTAGCATTTACTGTTAAATTGATTAAATATCACAAGCCCACTGACCTTGGGGGCGTGATTTAAAAGCTGATCTTCTGGCCTTCTTTCAGAGATTTTAAGTTATTGCTATTTTTAGAGTAAAAATATGAAAATATATCAATGTTGCAGCCACCAGGCTAAATCCCCGGTATCGCTAAACTATTTAACTGAACCGCTAGTCATACGATGATTTTCTTTCCGCTTGATTTGGGGAAAGCGCATTTTCATTTTCCAGTCAGTTACAGGTCAATTTAGTCGTCTTGGAGTCGCTCTGGACTTAATTCATTCATTTTAAAATAATTTGACAAATTATCCCGGGTGCTTGCCAGCATAAAATATGCAGTTATTAATTTTTAATCAAGGTTGTACTTTGCCATTATGAGTGAAAAAATGCTATCAGATATGACTGATTTTAAATAAGAAGTTACGATGAAGGGAGATAGGTTTTTTCTGATCAATATCCTTGATCTCGTCAGAAAAACTGTTTTATCAATGGCCGAAATAATTTTATTTACTAAAGGAAAATGAGCGTTTCAGCAAACGGCGAGGATTATAATGATGCATAAATAATATCGCAATACAGGCGCAGATAAATGTCAAAAATATCGCGTAATGCAGCAGTTTAAAAAGTGGCTGTATCTGCTTATTTTTATTCTTCGTCGCAGTCTGGCAAGCAATTTAATTGGCTTGTATGAGTTATTATGACTTGCGATTTTTTTCTTGATTTAAAATAATCCATACAAAAATTTCAAAAGACAGCTGGCGCGACTGTCTATCGCTGAGCTGGTTTCATCGGCTTGCCGGTGGCGGACTTTCCTCGTTTGGTTGCTGTTGTTTGAAACAACGTTGTTTCTGTTGATTAATTTTCAGGCATATTTTTACTCACCTCTGATTTATAATGAGCAATTCAGGCTATTTTGACTTGTTATGTCAGCGTAAAACTTAGCCTGGTGTGCCGTTTTTATCGGCGGGTACCAAAAGCACGGATCGCAGGGAGAAAATGCTGGCCTATCGCACCTTGTCCAGTTTGCGTGAATATATGCTGATTACTGCGGATAAGCGGCAGGTGGAAATTTATCGAAGAGACTATCAGGACGAATGGCAACTTGCTGTGACCGGTACGTCCTTCGTGCTGGAAAGTATAGGATGCCGCCTGACGCTGGATGAAATTTATGAAGATGTTATGCTGGTGCCCCAATCGTAGCGCAGGGGAGCCGGCATACACCACATAAAATATACCCTGCAATTATGGTTGGCTCTATGTGAAATCCCGTGGGTATTCAAAGTTATTTTTCCACTAAACTTTTAAGTTGATTCAATTTCGTGATTTTCGTGTCTTTCGTAGACACGCTTTTTAAGAGTATCCTCAAAAGCCTTCAAATATACGCAAAATGTTGTATTTTAGCAGATTTAATAATTAATTCAGTATGGTTGCGAGCCTAAAATGCTTTATCCACGAAAATCACGAACAGAGTAAAATCATGACTTTTGTGGACAATGTATTCACGCCTAAATTAACGTATTAATCACATAACGCCTTAATGTTTTTACTGAATTTTTGAAAGTGCACGATGAATCAAACTGAATATATTGACCTTCCGCCTTTAATGTCTGCTCGTGGCACAGTGCGCCTGCCAGGCTCCAAGAGCATTTCCAATCGCGTGTTGCTGCTGGCGGCATTAGCCTCCGGGGTGACTATCGTTCGCGATTTGCTGCATTCAGACGATACCGAACGCATGCTGGAAAGCTTGCAGACACTGGGGATTGTGGTGGAGCCATTAGGGGATAACGCCTATAAAATCACCGGCTGTGGCGGTAATTGGCCGAATAGGAATGCCAGCCTGTTTCTGGGTAATGCGGGCACGGCATTCCGTCCGCTCACCGCAGCCTTGGCCTTGTCGGGCGGAAATTACGCGCTGTCCGGTGTGGCGCGCATGCATGAGCGCCCGATAGGTGATCTGGTCGATGCCTTGCGGCAACTCGGTGCTGATATTCGCTATACGGGAAATGAAGGGTATCCTCCCTTGCAGATTTCGCCTGCAATGCTGACAGGTAATATGGTGCAGGTGCGCGGCGATGTATCGAGTCAGTTTCTCACGGGCTTGTTGATGGCGCTGCCGCTGACAGGTAAGACGGTTAAGGTTGAAGTGATTGGCGAGTTAATCTCCAAGCCTTACATCGAGATCACGCTGGCGATAATGAAGCGCTTCGGTGTGGTCGTTGAGCGGCAGGGCTGGCAGAGTTTTGGCGTGTCGGGCGGGCAGCGTTATATCAGTCCTGGCACGATCTATGTGGAAGGCGATGCCTCATCTGCTTCCTATTTTCTTGCCGCTGGCGCTATCGGTGGCGGACCGGTACGCGTGGTGGGGGTTGGGAAAAACAGCATACAGGGGGATGTGAAATTCGCAGCGGAGCTGGAGAAAATGGGCGCGGTGATCACCATGGGTGATAACTGGATAGAGGCTGCTGCGCCTTCTGGCGGTAAATTAAAGGCGATTGAGCTGGATTGCAATCATATTCCCGATGCAGCGATGACGCTGGCTATTGCGGCTTTATATGCGGAAGGTACGACAGCGCTGCACAATATCGCCAGCTGGCGCGTCAAGGAAACCGACCGCATATACGCGATGGCTACCGAGCTGCGCAAAGTTGGCGCGACGGTGGAGGAGGGCGAGGACTTTATTAAGGTGACAGGATTCGGGATTCAGGATTCGGGATTCAGGGAAAAATCCGGGATTTTGCTGCATCCTGCATCCTGCATCCTGCATCCTGTCATTGACACTTACGATGATCACCGCATGGCGATGTGTTTTTCACTGGCCGCTTTCGGCGGCGCGCTGCGCATCAATGACCCGGGCTGTGTCGCCAAGACTTTTCCGGATTATTTTGCGGCATTTGCCGGCGTGACTCAGGCGGTTCCGGTGATTGCCATCGACGGGCCATCCGCTTCAGGCAAGGGGACGGTTGCGCAGCGCGTCGCTGCACAATTAGGCTTTCACTATCTGGATAGTGGCGCGTTGTACCGTTTGCTGGCGACGGCGGCACTTCGGGATAGTATCGCACTCGATGATGAAACGGCACTGGCGGCTTTAGCTGCACGCATGGATATCGTGTTTAAAGGTGAGTTGATATGGCTTGATGGCGTGCTGGCAGGAGATGACTTGCGCGGCGAAACTTGTGCGGCGGGCGCTTCCAAAGTTGCTGCATTACCTATGGTCAGAGCCGCTTTACTTAACAAGCAGCATGCATTCAGATGTGCCCCCGGTCTGGTAACCGACGGACGGGATATGGGCTCAGTGGTGTTCCCGGATGCTGCACTTAAAATATTTCTGACCGCATCGGCCGAGGTGCGTGCAGATAGACGCTATAAGCAGTTGAAAGAAAAAGGAATGGATGCTAATATGCTCGACTTGTTACAGGAAATCAGGACGCGCGATACGCGGGATACAGAGCGCAGCGCCGCCCCCCTGCAACAATACCCGGATGCAAAATTGCTCGATACCACGGCGCTTGATATTAATCAGGCTGTCGCATTCGTGCTGGATAGCTTCCGGGAGAGTAGCAAAGCCCCATAGGACTCTCCTTTCCTTGGGTTTTTAACTAACCTCTGTGCAAACAGAAAAATCTTTAGGTGCATTCGATGAACGCAGACGCAACATTTAACCCAGATAGTTTTGCAGCAATGTTTGAAGAAAGTTTGACCCGCAAAGAAATGCGCGCTGGCGAACTGATTACCGCACAAGTTGTGCGTATTGACCACAACGTTGTGGTTGTAAATGCCGGACTTAAGTCCGAAAGCTGGATTCCTGTCGAGGAGTTTCTGAACGACAAGGGCGAAATGGAAGTGGCTGCCGGTGACTTCGTCACGGTTGCAATCGAATCGCTGGAAAACGGCTATGGTGAAACCAAGCTGTCGCGTGAAAAAGCGAAACGTCTGGCTGCATGGCACGATCTTGAAATCGCCATGGAAGAAGGCAAAATCGTTGAAGGTTTCGTCAGCGGTAAGGTTAAGGGCGGTCTCACCGCGATGGTTAACGGTATTCGCGCATTCCTGCCGGGTTCACTGGTTGACATTCGTCCGGTCAAGGATACGACACCGTACGAAAACAAGACCATGGAATTCAAGGTCATTAAGCTGGATCGTCGTCGCAACAACGTCGTGGTATCCCGCCGCGCTGTGCTGGAAGCTACCATGGGTGCTGATCGTGAATCAGTCATGGAAAACTTGAAAGAAGGCGCAATCGTTAAGGGCGTGGTTAAGAACATTACAGATTACGGCGCGTTCGTTGATCTGGGCGGTATTGATGGTCTGTTGCATATTACCGATCTGGCATGGCGTCGTGTTAAACATCCTTCAGAAGTCCTGACGGTTGGCGATGAAATCGAAGCGAAGATCCTGAAATTTGATCAAGAGAAGAATCGTGTTTCTCTGGGTATCAAGCAAATGGGCGATGATCCCTGGAATGGTCTGGCACGTCGTTACCCTCAAGGCACGCGCCTGTTCGGTAAGGTCACTAACCTGACTGACTATGGTTCATTCGTTGAAATCGAACAAGGTATCGAAGGTTTGGTTCACGTATCCGAAATGGACTGGACTAACAAGAATGTTCATCCTTCAAAAGTCGTTCAAGTAGGCGATGAAGTTGAAGTGATGATCCTGGAAATCGACGAACAGCGTCGTCGTATCTCATTGGGCATGAAGCAATGTCATTCTAATCCTTGGGATGATTTCGCGATCAACCACAAGAAGGGTGACAAAGTACGCGGTCAGATCAAGTCTATCACTGACTTCGGCGTGTTCATCGGTCTGGATGGCGATATCGACGGTCTGGTGCATCTTTCTGATCTGTCATGGTCACAGCCTGGCGAAGAAATGGTTCGCAACTTCAAGAAGGGTGATGAAGTTGAAGCCGTTGTTCTGGCCATTGATGTTGAACGTGAACGCATCTCGCTGGGTATCAAACAAATGGAAGGTGATCCGTTTGGCGGCTTCGCTGCAACTAATGAAAAGGGTGCTATCGTTAACGGCGTGGTTAAATCCGTTGATGCCAAGGGTGCTGTTGTAACATTGCCAGGTGATGTAGAGGCTTATCTGAAAGCATCTGAAGTGTCGGTTGATCGTGTTGAAGATCTGCGCACTCATATGAAAGAAGGCGATACTGTTACAGCGATGATCATCAGTGTTGATCGTAAGAATCGCGGCATCAGTCTGTCAGTCAAGGCGTTGAGCAAGGCGGAAGATTCAGCTGCCATGCAAAAACTGTCAGCTGACAGCAGTGCCAATGCGGGAACAACCAATCTGGGTGCGTTGCTAAAAGCCAAGTTAAGCGGCAAGTCTGAAGCGTAAGTTTGGAGAAATTGCATGACTCGTTCTGATTTGATTGCCCGGTTGGCTCAATTGCATCCACAGCTACTGGCAAAAGATGCTGAATTGGCTGTTAAAGTGATTCTTGATGCACTGTCTTCAACGCTGTCGCGTGGCGGGCGTGTCGAGATTCGCGGTTTCGGTAGTTTTGGCTTGAATTACCGGCCGCCACGTCAGGGACGCAATCCCAAGACGGGTGACAAGGTCGGTGTGCCAGCCAAGTACGTGCCTCACTTTAAGGCAGGTAAGGAACTTAGAGAGCGGGTAGGTAACGATGCAGCAGCCTGATTGTTGAAGTTGATTTGAAAAAAACGGTGATATCGAAAGATATCACCGTTTTTTTTTGTGCGTAGGGAAAATGAAAATATTAGCTAATCTTTAACAGGCTCCGGACGTCATTCCTGTGAGAATCAATTGCGTATAAATATCCCCTGATTTGATAAAGAAATAAGGGGAGAACCAAAATTATGAAAATATTATGGCGCGATAATACGAGGCGGATTCAAGGTCAGGCATCATTCACTTCGTCGAATCACGCATTAGCAACGGCATATTGGAAGGGATTAACAGCAAGGTGCCGTTGGCAAAGAGACGTGCCAGGGGTTACCGAAATATGGGAAATTTTATCAACATGATTTACTTTTTGTGCGGAAAATTGAAATTCGACTGCCCACGCTATTTCACATAGAGCAATTTTTTTTCTGTCACAAACGACCCTAATTGCGACACAAACTTCCCCTATTTAGCTCGAACATTTACCAATGGTTGTTTGCAGGCCGTATATTATCCAAGCGAGTCATCTGTAAGAACTACCATTCGTATAACTGACATTGAGCAAATGCTTAAAATGTTCTCATCAATAAGCATAACAATTTGATTTTATTGTATAAAATATAATTTTGCAGTGGAAGAACCCGGTGGAAATGGGTATAATTACCTTCGAGCCATTGATTGTAAAAAATAAACAAAAGCACCGGGGTTCCAAAATGCGCACAAAACACACGCACCAGATGAGTATATACGAAGCCTTTTCAAAACACGAAGCGGTGTCCGATTGGTTGGACGCGCATTTGGATACGTTGGATTGGATATCGACCGATGTGCAGCGTGCGCAAGCCGACCGGCTGCAATGGCATGAGCATTGAGTCGATTTTACGCTGCGGCATTTTGAAGCAGCACCGGCGGTGGGCTTGCCGAAGAAGCGTGGCATGAAGATTGAAGAGATGACCGGCAGCGTCTGAATACACAAGAAACTCAAACGCTTCCGCGCCGGGATTGAGGGCAACATCTCGATGCTCAAGCGGGTATTTGGTTTGGATCGCTGCACATGGCGCGGGCTGGCGCACTTCAAGGCGCACGTGATGTCGGCTGTACTGGCGTACAATTTCAAAGTCTTCGCCAGGCTATCGCGACAGACGCTATAACCTGGCGTTGCAAGTTTTGAGCAGAAAAGCCGAGGGGGCGCTCGCGCTGAAATTCTTAAAAGGCGGTCTGAACGGCGTCAAGCCGCAAAATTGAGTCTACTTTAACCAAAACAGCCTGATCAATGAAAAATATCATTAAATACTAATTTAGCGCCCGCGCACAATTCGCGTGTTTATGGATGAGAACTAACTAC
>Ga0316218_1000386_pt1 | contig 63746 bp, 40 predicted proteins | sample TBH18003metaG_FD_203634 | JGI IMG/M metagenome (GOLD analysis project Ga0316218, IMG submission 203634) | Freshwater microbial communities from Trout Bog Lake, Wisconsin, USA - TBH18003 | ecosystem: Environmental > Aquatic > Freshwater > Lake > Hypolimnion/Profundal zone | place: USA: Wisconsin... | reverse complement strand
TTACACATGAATAACAGTAGCTATAATGTTTAGTCAGGCCTTATTGTCGTGAACGTAAATTAGTACCTCATTACCACCCCTGAGTTATAATCCCCAGTATAAACCCAAGCTATGAACTACCTAACTAGGCGTAAGTATGCCTGCCTGCTGACTGCTTTTATTGCAGCAGTTTTAACTAATGTGTCGCTTTATGCTGATACGTCCTCGGGATCGGTTGTTGGCCGAGTACAGAATGCCGAAACCGAAGAGTATATTTATGGTGCTCGCGTACAAATTGTATCAACGGCTAATGCTAGTACAGGAGTACGCGTTGAGCTTACTGATCAATCAGGTGCGTTTCATCTTGATGGTCTTCCAGAGGGGCAAGTCACCTTGGCTGTAAGTTATCTTGGTATGCCTACTCAAACAGTAACTGCAACCGTCCAAGCAGGTAAGGAAGTTGCTATACCAGATGTACAGTTAAGACATGCTCGTACTGGAAATGAAATCGTAAAACTTGATGCCTTTGAAGTAAGCGTTGCTAAGGATATGAGTAATCGTGAAATCGCGATTAATAGCCAACGATATGCTGATAATTTAAAATCGGTCGTCTCGGTAGATGATCTAGGATTTATTGCTGATGGTAGTATAGCAAACGCAATGAAATTTATTCCAGGTGTTGATATGGAAACAGATCAGTACGGCTATGGTGCTACTATTTCGATGTCTGGAGCTCCAAGTTCAAGTGTTCCTATAACTTTTGGTGGTTTTGCGATGACTACCTCGTCAGATAATAGCCAAGGTATTAACGGAGCAGGTAGCCCTGGTACAGGTAGTCCAGGCAACGGAGGTTCAGCTGCTGTTCGCTCCACGCAATTAATGACATTGTCGTTAAATAATATTTCAAGAATCGAAATTAATCATACGACACTTCCAGATGATCCGGGTAGTGCTTTGGCAGGATCGGTGAATTTTATTCCTAAGAGTGCTTTCGAATTATCTAAACCAGAATATCAGTTCGCGATTTATGGAGCTGCCGAACAAAATGAACTATCGAAAAGCAAGTTTTGGGGTCCTGCATTTAAATCAATTAATACCAAGTTCCCTGGTTTTAATTATTCGGCTATTGTGCCTGTGAATAAGAAATTTGGTTTTTCATTAAACTTTAGCAGCAATTCGGTTCCGAAATATACACAGAAGCAAAATCTATATTGGAATGCGGATTACAATACTACTACTGGCACTTACAAGAGTACGCCACTTAACCCAAATTATTATTTCTTAAATTATGATGCGGTCGATAACGTGATGTCTGTTTATAATAAAACAAATATCAATCTTACTGCTGATTATAAAGTCTCTGACCACGGCACGCTTTCGGCAACTTTTACTCAAGGATATAACGTAATGGCTTGGTCAGATAATCAGCTACGGTGGGGTTCTACAGGCGATATTAATTTACTTACATCAACTTTGGCAGATGAAGTTGGCAGTTATTCGCTAGGTACTGCTGTCGCTCCTGTGAACGGTGTTTTAACTACATTTACTAATGTTAATACAAATTCTCAAGATGGTGTTGCTAACAATGTTAGCAGCTGGACTAGAGATGACTCTAACAAGCAAATGACTCTTACCTACCGTTATGATTACAATGGATGGAAAGTTCACTTAGGTAACAGCTACGGCGCTTCACGTCAGCAAAATAGAAATTTAGACGCTAACACTCCAGAAGTGTTTAACTCGTTCTATAATTTACGTCCACTTTCTGCATTCGAACTATACGGTGTAAATGCCAACGGTTTTAGTGGATTTAAAGCAACTTCTACAAATGGTACACAAATTAATCCTGTAGATGTGAATACTTTCGCTGCTGCTGGTGGTTTCGGTACTAGTTATACTTACCAAAATGGTGTAAGTACTGCGACTCAGTACTTTAGTTTGCCTCCTGAGCGTGTTAAACCTCTTTGGGCTTCTGATCACACATTTCAATCGCAGGGTGATGTTTCTAAGTACTTCAATTTACCAATCGCTCCTACGTCAATTAAGCTTGGTTATGATTATAAGCAATATAGTCGTGAACAAAGACTTGATCCAACATTGGGTAATAATGGACAGGGTTTCATGTACCTTGGAAATCTACCACTGTCATCTTTCACATCACCATATCCTAATACATACATAGGTGGATTTGGTGGACCTGGTTACAGTGCTATAAATAATGTTACGGTTGGTGAATATTTTGTTTCCAATCCAAACCAGTTCGCTGAAGGTCGTCCTTATTCCGACTTTAGCGCAAATATTCAGTATAATAATCGTATTGCTGAACGCATAGCTGCTTCATATCTGCGTTTTGATACATCCTTGTTAAAAGGACGTTTAAAAATTGCTTATGGTGTACGTGTTGAAAAAACCACAGATAATGGTGTAGGTGCTTTAATTAAAAATGGTGGTTCTCAGTCGTATATTACTAATAGCGCAGGACAAATAGTCGATCAGCAGTCAGGAGCTGTATATGTGGCTAATACGAATGATCCGGTTACTAATACACCTGAATCTCCAGCTCTTGATCCAAAAACTAATACTGTAGCATGGGCTCAAACTGTATTTACTCAGTTAGCTTCTTTCTCAAAGCACGCTTATACCAATTACTTCCCAAGTGCTACGGCGAGCTATAATGTAACAAACGATATTATCGCACGTGTTTCTTTCTCACAAACGATAGGGCGTCCTGATTATAATACGCTCTATCCTTCATTACAGACTCCTGACCCAACAATCGCTCCAGCACCAAATTCTAATGAATTTGTTCTAAATAATATTGGTCTAAAGCCATGGGTCTCTCACAACTACGGCTTGTCCTTAGAGTATTATTCACCTGATGGATTGTGGAACGTTACTCTAAGAGCATACAGACGCTTTGTATCTGATCCGTGGAATACAAACGTAGTGCTAAGCCCTGCCCAAGCAGCTTCAATTTTGACTCAGTACAATATTAATCCAATTCAATGGCCCGGTTATTACGTTCAAACAGCATCTAATGAACCTGGTGTAATTACCACGTCAGGATATGAATTGAGCGGTAATTATAGTTTAGATAAAGTACTCCCTAATTGGGCTCGCGGTATTGGATTAAAATATGGCGCCACTCGTGCTACTCAAACAGGCGGCGGTATTGAGGCGGCTGCCTTTACAGCTCAAAACTTGGCTCTAGTGCCTTGGAGTGTTGGTGGTGGAGTTTCCTTCACTCGTTCACGCTTTCAAATTTCATTTAATGGAAAATGGGATTCAACAGAGCGCTTAACCTATAATGATTGGACTACCGGTAGTGGTCAGTATGATCCAGGTACTTATACATATCAATTGCCTACCTTGCATATCGATATGGATATGAGTATCCGTCTAACGAAGGCATTATCCTTCTTTCTAAATGGAAGAGATATCAATGGATATCATCTGCAGACACAGATTTATAGTCCTACAACGCCAGATTACGCTAAGAATAATGTATTATATAAATATCAACCTGTTTGGACTGCAGGTATAAAAGCGAAATTTTGATTAGTTAATCAGTTTATTTATGAAGCCACTCCTCGCTATATGAGGGGTGGCTTTTTTTAAACCATATGAGTTTAAGGTTTAGTAGACTGATCGAATGTGCACATTTATTGACCGGTTATTTTAGTATTAACAATTGCTTAATTGTGTGTATATATACATTAATAAATATTAAGCTTACCCCTAAATTGCTTAATAAATTTAGATTTTAACCCAATCAGGACCCCGTGAAAATGATTACAAAAAAAATACACACATGGATTGTGATTACAGCAGTTGCAATGCTTGCTACTGTTTTGCGTGCTGAGTCTCAAACTGGCTCAGTCATAGGGCGCGTACAAAATGCAGACACAGAAGAATATATTTATGGCGCCCGTGTTCAAGTTGTTGCTGTGGTAGATGCGCAAAGTGGACAGCCTCAAGCCTATAGTTCTGCTAAAGTTGTTCAAACTGATGAATCCGGAACTTTTCGTTTGGACGGTTTACCAGCAGGGCAAGTTACATTGTCTATTAGCTATCTAGGTATGCCTACGCATACTGAATCAGTGACAGTAAAGTCAGGTAGTGAAGTAAGTGTCTCTGATATTCAATTACGTCATAACCGAGTAGGTAATGAAATCGTAAAATTGGATGCATATGAAGTCAGTGTAGCTAAGGACATGAGTAATCGTGAAATTGCTATCAATACACAGAAATATGCGGATAACTTTAAATCGGTAGTTTCAGTTAATGACTTAGGTTTTATTGCTGATGGTAGTATCGCAAACGCGATGAAGTATATGCCAGGTGTCGATATGGAAACGGATGCTTATGGATACGGTACTTCAATTTCCATGTCAGGAGCTCCAAGTTCAAGTGTTCCTATCACTTTCGGCGGCTTTTCGATGACCACTTCATCGGATAATAATCAAGGTGTTAATAATTCAGGCGGTTCTTCTGCTGTTCGTACGACACAGCTAATGACACTTTCTTTAAATAATATTTCTCGCATCGAAATTAATCATACAACCCTCCCAGATGACCCTGGTTCAGCATTAGCTGGTTCAGTTAATTTTGTGCCTAAAAATGCTTTTGAAATTTCTAAGCCACAATATGAACTCGTTGCTTACGGCGCATCTGAACAAAACGAATTAGGTAAGAGTTCATTCTTTGGACCTACTTTTAAAAGTACTCAGAATAGATTTCCTGGATTTAATTTATCAGCAATCGTACCAGTTAACAAAAAATTAGGGTTTTCAGTTAATTTTAGTACAAACACAGTGCCTAAATATATACAGAAACAGAGTTTTTACTGGAATGCGGATTATAATACAACGACAGGAGCATACCTCAGCACTCCACTTAACCCTGATCATTATTTCTTAAATTATTTATCATATGATAATGTTCAGTCGATTTACCAAAAAACAAATATTAATTTTACGGTTGATTATAAAGTATCAGATCATGGAACTCTGAGCGCTAGTTTTACCCAGGCTTACAATACGATGCAGTGGTCTGACCACCAAGTACGGTGGGGTTCTACAGGTGATGTTAATTTAACCACTTCAAGTTTAGCATCTGAATATGGACTTTATACCTTAGGTAGTCAGACGGTCCCTGCATACGCAGGTGGACCATTAACTACGTATACTAACGTAAATACTAGTTCACAAATAGGTGTAGCAAATATCGTTCAAAGTTGGATACAAGACGACGCTAATAGGCAGATGACGCTTAATTATCGTTATGATTATCAAGGATGGAAAATAAATTTAGGTAATAGTTATGGTAATTCTCGTAAGCAAGATAGGAACTTAGATGCAAATACACCTGAAATTTATAATGCTCAGTATAACATGCGTCCATTGGCTCAATTAGAATTTGATGGGGTAGGCTCTAATGGTTTTTCTGGAGTTATTGCTAAAGCTACAAACGGTGCTACTGTTAATCCGCTAGATATTAATAGTTTTGCTGCAGCAGGCGGTTTTAATACGACCTGGACTTATCAAAATGGACAATCGTCTCCATCCTATTGGTCTACTTTGCCCGCAGTCCGTATTAAGCCTACTTGGGCATCAGATCATACATTCGAATCTAAAGGTGATGTCTCCAAGGACTTAAATTTAGATGGAAGTGTTTTTAAGGATGTTCCAACAACAGTTAAGATAGGATATGACTTTAAGGAGTATAGTCGTGAACAACGTTTAGCACTTAACTTAGGTACAAACGGTCAAGGATATGTGTATACCGGACCTAATCCTTTATCTTACTTCACGACTGCATATCCTAACACGTTTGTGGGCGGTTTAGGTGGGGGTACTTCAACAGCAATTAATAATGCTTTAATCGCTCAAGACTTCTTGGCTAATCCGGGTAATTATCAGGAAAATCGCCCATGGGCTGACTTCAGTGGTGGTGTCAATTATGACAATCGTGTCATGGAGCGGGTAGCAGCGACTTATATCCGCTTTGACTCGAAGTTGCTTAATGGAAGGTTGAAGTTAGCTTACGGTATACGTCTTGAGCGTACTATGGATAATGGAGCAGGTTTAAAGATTAATGGATATCTTAAGTATCCTACAAATGCTCAGGGACAAGTGCTTGATACCGAGGGCTATGCTTTGAATAGTTCAGGAACAAATCCTGATGGTACAACCCAAGTATTCACACCACTGCCTAGCTCAAGTACTGTTGCCTATGCTCAATCGATTTATACAGCATTAGGCTCTCTTTCTAGTCATAACTATAATAATTGGTTTCCAAGTGCTACCGCTAGTTATAATATTACGAATGATTTAATAGCACGTGTTTCGGTATCCCAGACGATCGGTAGACCAGACTTTGGTCAGTTATATCCAAGTTTAACTACCCCTGATCCTACACAGCCTCCAAGTCCAACGGGTCAACAGATCACGTTTACAAATACAGGATTATTACCATGGGTATCACATAATTATGGTGCATCATTGGAGTACTATGCTCCAGATGCTACATGGAATGTAACGCTACGTGCTTATCGCCGTTTTGTTTCACATCCATGGAATCCTAACCAAGTAATTCCGCCTGCTCAGGCCTCTGCGCTCTTGGCTGAATATAATATTAATCAATCTGATTGGCCAAATACTTATGTTGTTACATCGATTAACGAACCTGGCGTAATCGTAACATCAGGATTTGAACTAAGCGGCAACTATAGCTTTGATAAGATTGCTCCTAACTGGGCTCGTGGGTTTGGACTACGTTATACTGCAACTCGAGCAACTCAAACAGGTGGTGGACCTGAAGCAGTTCAGTTCGTTGCCCAAAATCTAGCTCAAATACCTTGGAGCGCCGGTGCTGGTCTATCATACACCCGTTCACGGTTTCAGTTTATGATCAATGGCAAGTGGGATTCTACGCAACGTCTGAGCTATGATGATTATACTACGAACGGTGGAAGATATGATCCTTTAACTTACACATATTTACTGCCAACAGTTCATGTTGATATGGATTTAAGTATATATCTCACTCATGGTATTTCATTATTCATTAATGGTCGTGATATTAATAAGTACAAATATCAACTCCAGGTATACAGTCCTTCTACTCCACAGTATGCATATAATAATGAAAAAGATTATTTTCAGCCAGTGTGGACAGCAGGTATTAAAGCGAAGTTCTAATCACTTAGTTAACTTATATAGTTATCAAAGCCGCCTAAATAGGCGGCTTTTTTATTTTCATATTTATACTCGCTGTAAGTTATCCTAAAAGTAGCTTTAGTCTGTAAAACAACCTTAATACTAAGTATAAAAATATTATGCATTTTATGTATCGGCTATTTTTACTTTCAGTAATCTTCGTTGTAACGAATGTTCTTTCAAATGCAGCTGAGCAGAATTTGCCTCACCTATATATTTGCGGAGATTCAACGGCTGCTAAAAACAAATTACCAATTATTGGTTGGGGTGAAATGTTAAAGGACTATTTAGATACCTCACACGTACAGATTGAAAATCGTGCTCGGGGTGGTAGGAGTGCTCGTACCTTTATTACAGAGGGATTGTGGGAAGCGGTGCGTTCACAATTAAAACCTGAAGATGTTGTGATCATACAATTTGGTCATAACGATGGTTATAGTAAGATTAGTGCAGCACGTTACGATTTACCAGGCCTTGGGGATGAAACACAGCAAATCGAAGATCCCAAAACGAAAAAGCCGTTTGTTCTTCATACGTATGGGTATTATATGCGTACGATGATTTCAGAAGCTAAGGCTACCGGTGCGAAAGTTATTGTTTTAGGATCCGTGCCGCGTTGCAGCTGGAAGGATGGCAGAATTGTACGTGATGAAGCTCAACATGTTACATGGGCTAAAAATGTTGCAGCTCAGCAAACGGTTCTTTTTTGGGATGATAATGATGCTATCGCACGTATCTATGATAAGCTAGGAGCTGATAGGACAAAAAAACGTTATTTTCCCCAAGATAACACACACACTAATCCACTCGGGGCTAAGTTAAATGCTGCAGTGATAACTCTGGGTTTAGCTTCCCTTAATGAACCATCTTTTAAGAATTTTATAACTTCTGGATCTATAGCTAAAGCCAGGGCTGTCATTGAAGAAGCTCAAATTCTAAAAGACTAAACTGTATTGGTTAGTTTACTTGATTTTTACAGTCCACGTACCATCGGTTGTATTTAGTTCAGGATTATTACTTAAGGTTCCTGATATTTGCTTATCCACTAATGTGCCTAAAAGTTTAGTGGTACCATGAGTAGACTGTACATCCCAACTGATTAGAATAGTGATTTGATTATCCTTAATCGTAAGTTCTTCTGTTTTCGCATGAATAGGAATTCCTTCGTAATTAAAATTAACATCAGCTGTAGGCTGGCTATTGTTTAATTGTGTAATATTTAAGACTAGTTTCCCTGAGCCATCTTGTGATTTCCAACGTCCTTCGTAATGACCTACAAAAGGTGAGCTGACTTGACTAGTAAATGAAGCGCAAGCGGTGAGTAGTAGGAATATCAAGATACTAGGTAGGTTTTTCATAGGATAAAATCAAAATTAAAATCGAGCGCGTAATCGGTCAATGCGTCATTTAGTGTGCTCAGACGTATGAGTATTACAGTACCGTAAATATAAAATAAAGTCTATGGGATATAGATTGCGACACTGTAGGAGGGTTGTAACCTATTCTTATATAATTTCTTAACTTATTTTTCACTCATGAAATATACCATGCGTTTACTTTGTCTTCTAGTCATTGCCTTCTATGTTCATATAGCAGTTGCTCAGACAGCTCTCGTTAAATCAGATACTGCTAAACCTGTAGCTGCTAAAGTACGCGTTCCCCTTATGGAAGACTTTGGCAATCTAAAGTCTGGTTCAATATTGCCTAATTTTGATGTCCTGACTCTTGATGGTAAGAGTGCTCAATTTTATGATTATTCTAAAGGGAAAGTAACACTTTTTGCTCTATGGCCTGCAGCAGGTGGTCCTCCAGAAAAACTGCTTTTATCGTTGAATCAATTAGCAGCTAAGTATGGCTCAGCGAATGTTCAATTACTTGGAATAGGTGTTTATGGTACCAGGGAGAGTATGGTTGCTTGGAAGCAAAAGAATGAAGGTAAAGTTTCATTTCCTCTTGTTTTGGATCCATCGGGTAAATATCCGCCTGCTTCAAAGACACGTGATAAAATGACAGTAGATGAGCTAAAAGCTGAAAAAGCACGTTTTACAGAATTTTATAGTAAGACTATTGCTATGCGTTTAGGCGGTAGAATGCCGCCAGTTCCTACTTTAGTAGTAGTTGGATCTGACGGAAAGTTAGTCGGTTGGACATTAGGTATGTTACCAAATGTAAATGATGGTATCGGTAATTTATTATTAAGAGCTGGGGTTAAATTAGCCACAGAAGATATGCCTACCAAGGTCTATGCAGCAGAAGAAACAAAGGCTCCAGTTGTTAAAACAACGATGACACGCTTACTGCAGCCAGGAGATAAAGCTCCAGATTTTACTGTTATTGATATCGATAATCACCCTGTAAAACTATCAGACTATTTAGGGAAAGTCGTAATAGTTGATTTTTGGGCAACCTGGTGTGGTCCATGTTTAGCATCTATGCCCCATACGAACGAAGTAGCTAAGGTCTATAAGGATCAAGGTGTTGTTATCTTAGGATCTTGTACGAGTGATACGCGTGAAAATTTCGTAAAATGGATAAAAGCTAATCAGTCTAAATATCCTAATTTTATTTTCGCACATGATCCGATAGGTCGCTCAGCTGCCTCACTTGCTATGAAATTATATGGTGTATCTATGATACCTCAGCAATTTATTGTTGATAGAACGGGTATGATTGTTGGGCACTGTTCAGGATACCTTCCTGGTGAGGTACTACTAGAAGCTCAGCTCGCACGTGCTGGTGTCAAAGTAGATCCTGCAATTTTAGCAAAAGCTAAAATAGACCAACAAAAGAGAGATTTAGATCACTAAGCGATAGGTTGATATATAGCATTCTTGACCGCTATTAGGGCATTAGCGCATGATCTTGTGATATGCCCCAGCGCAATCCTGTTATACAGAGGCCTTGGTTTTGGAATACAATACAAGCCTTAGCTATTACTTGCGTAGGAATTTTTGTTTACCTGCCAACCTTGCACGGTGATTGGCTTTGGGATGATTCAGCAGAAATTACTGCAAATACCTTACTGCGTAATTGGCAGGGACTTTCGAAGATTTGGTTTTCAACAGCTACGCTCGATTATTTCCCACTTAAGAGTACCGTTCAATGGTTGATGTGGCAGTGGGCTGGGAATAGTCCTACTGTTTATCATGCGTTAAATATTAGTACCCATATAATTTCTGCCATTCTTATTTGGAGAATCTTGCTATTACTTGGGGTAAGGCATGGATGGTTGGGCGGTTTAATTTTTGTTATACATCCCTTAAATCAGGAGTCGGTAGGGTGGATATCTGAATTAAAGAATACGCTTTCTCTAACTTTTCTTTTATTGTGCTTTCGTGAAATTATCATCTTTGACTTAGCTTCGTTTAAACAAAGATCTAAGTATTTAATGGCACTAGTACTTTTTGCAGCAGCTATGCTTTGCAAGAGTTCTGTAGCTATGTTTCCCTTGGTGCTGCTATTATTTTTTTGGTACAGACGTGGTAAGCTTACTTACAAAGACGTAAAACTAAGTATTCCATTTTTTGTGGTATCTTTCGTTTTAGGAGTGGTCACGATTTGGTTTCAAATTAACAGAGCAATTTCAGGTATGATTTTGCCTCATGTGTCACTCTATTCTAAATTTTTACACGCACTTCAGATAGTATTCTTTTATATCTCAAAATCGATAGTATCAGTAAATCTATGCCCAATGTATCCTAGGTTAGAGGATACTAACTTTATTTTTTCTAATTATTTACCAGGTATTATATTTATTTTGGTCTTAATTGGATATAGTTTGAGATTTAGAAGTTATAACCGTGCAGTCTGCTTAGCACTAGGAAGCTTTGTATTAAACTGCATTCCAGTAATGGGTTTTATTCCCATGTCTTATTCCAAAATATCTGAAGTGGCTGATCATTTTGCTTATCTTCCTAATGTGAGTGTTATATGTATTGCAACTGCAGGATTAAGTTTAATCTATGAAGCGGCAGGTGCTTATCGCATAATTCAAAAGTTAGGTGCTCTAGCTCTTACACTAGTATTATTCTTGTGGATTAGTTCAGCACATAGCCGTGCTAAAATTTTTGAGAATGCTGAAAATTATTGGATTTATACTTTGGATTTAAATCCGAAGGCTTGGGGTGCTGATTATAACTTAGGGTGGTATTATACTTCAAAGCCTCAGCACTTAGCAGATGCTATTTACTGCTATAAAGAAGCGATAAAAATTAAGCCTGAATTTTTCGAGGCAGAAGAAAATTTAGCAGGTATTTTGGCATTAAACAGTGATGCATTTGATGAGAGCGAGATTCACTTTAGAAAAGCAATAGCAATGAAACCTAATAATGCCGAAGTATATAATAATTATGGTACTTTGCTTATGAATAGACCGAGTCGATTAAATGAAGCTGTAAAACAATTTGAAATAGCAATAAAGTTGAATCCTAGGTATGCGGAAGCGCACGATAATTTAGCAATCGCTTTTTCTTCATTTAATAATGGTGCTGAACAAGCACTTAGGGAAAGCGAAATTGCCGCCAAACTCGATCCAACCAATCCTAAGATACAGGGCAATTACGCAAATATGTTAGCCCGAGTTCCCGGTAGGATAGATGATGCTTTAATTCAATATCAATTAGCTCTTAATCTAAAACCTGATCTAGCGCAGACTCATTTTAACTACGCCAATAAACTTATGAGTATTCCTGGTCGTTTTGATGAGGGCGTTTCTCAGTATCTGGCTGCTATTAATCTAAAACCTGATTTTGCTGAAGCACATAACAATTTAGCTTTAAATCTAGCTTCAGTGCCTGGTCGAAAAGATGATGCAATTAAGCATTTTGAAGAAGCAATTCGCTTACGTCCGAACTACGCTGAAGCGCACTTTAACTATGCTGAATTTTTGGTTACTATTTCAGGTCGTACTAGGGATGCAATTACACACTACCTTATAGCCGTTGAATTGAGGCCTGATCATTATGAGTTGTATTATAAAATTGCTATTTTGTATGCGAATATAGGTAGGTATTCTGAGGCACTAGATGCTTTAACTGAATTAAGAAAAAGTGATCCACAATCAAGCGAGGCAAATGCACTTTATCAAAAAATTACAGATCTTATTAATACTAGGTGATTTTAGTAATTGGCTTTGATAGATAACAAGGTGCATACTTCTGAATTATTCTTTGTAACTGTTTTATTATGTCGCGAATAACTCTAGTTTTAATTTTACTTATACAGATTAATCTCATGGCTGCACCGAAATCGCATGAAGAGTTGCAATCAATTGTGGATAAAGCGGTATCTGAAACTATTAACCAGTTCCATAAGCCTGAACTAAAGGCGGATCAATTGGCAGTCACGGTAGTAAATCTTAACACAAATCCGTTAGTTCAAGCATCTGTACATGGTGATACACGATTTTATCCAGCAAGCGTTATTAAATTGTTTTACTTAGCTGCTACCCATCGTTGGTTGGAGGATAGAAAAATAGAGGATTCAGCTGAATTAAGACGTGCCATGCATGATATGATTGTAGATTCATCTAATGACGCTACGGGTTATATTGTTGATGTTTTATCTGGAACGACGGGAGGACCAGAGCTTCCCTTAAATGAATTAGAAGTCTGGAGTAGAAAGCGTGATGTAGTAACCCAGTATTACCAATCGCTTGGCTATGTTAATGTTAATGCAAATCGTAAGCCATGGGGTGATGGGCCATTTGGTAGAGAGTCTCAGGCTCAAAAAGTACATGCACCGCAAAATAATTATCTTTCTACCAATGATACCGCTAGATTGCTCTCTGATATAGCACTTCTTCGTTGTATCTCTAAAGAACGCTCAAAACAAATGTTGGAACTTTTGGATAGAGATGTTTACCGCAAGAATCATATTCCTAATTTTCAGGCTACTGCTTTTTCAGCTGGTGGCTTACCAGATGGAACTAAATTATGGTCAAAGGCGGGGTGGACGAGCAGTGTCAGACACGATGCTATTTTAATAGAATTACCTAATGCGGAGCGGTATATTATAGTTACTTTCACTGCAGGAAAAGAGCATGCAACTAATCGCGATATAATACCTTTCATGGTAAAACGAATTGTTACTGAATTAAATAAATGACATGTGTGTTATTAGCATGTATAAACATTATCTCTAGCCAATGACCGAAGGTGAATTTACAGATCAAGCAATTTGGTTTGAAACTGAAGTTCAACCTCATGGGCGTGCTTTGAGATCTTGGCTTTTAGTACGATTTCCTACACTTCCTGACGTAGATGATCTTGTACAAGAAAGTTTTACGCGAATTTTAAGAGTAAGAGTTAAAGGGCCTATTAGCTCCTCTAGGGCCCTTTTGTTTACTATTGCGCGCAATTTGGCTCTAGACGCTGTTAGGCGACAGAAAGTAATAAATTTTGAGCCGATTACGGAAGATACTCCCTCGTACGTCTTATTAGATGAAACAGATATTATTGAAACTATCAGCAAGCAACAGGAGCTAGAGCTTTTGACCCAAGTTATACAATCACTGCCTAGTCGATGTCGCCGAGTATTTACTCTGCGCACTGCCTACGGCATGACCCTCAATGAGATAGCGGAACAACTAGAGGTTTCGCTTAGTACAGTTGAGAAAGCTATGGCTCAGGGAACGCGTTTGTGCGCTCAGTATTTCGCTAAAAGACGTTAATTAGAAGCTACGACTATGCACTCTAACGATTCTTTTTCCGATAAATCCATGCAGCTAATTAATGAAGAGGCAGCTATGTGGTTATCAAAAAGAGATCGTGGGCTTACTGCTGAGGAGCAGGATTTATATTTGCAGTGGTTACATGCGGATGTTCGTCATTCAAAAGCTATGAAGCAGCACGCTGCTGTACTAGAGCGTATGATGCAGCTTTACACATGGCAGCCAGGGCAAAGTTCATCTCCTAATCCTGATTTATTTAAACCTAAATCAACGAGTCGTCGTTTTCTTTTACCTGTGGGTATAATTGCTGCAGCAGCAATTCTGATGATCGGTTTCTTAATATATCAAAGTAGAGGCACATTTAATCACTCACTTGAACCTAGTAAGAGTTACCTTAAATTAAATCAGGAAATGGTTTTATCTGATGGTTCACGAGTGCAATTAAAAGATGGTAGTAATGTTATTGTAAATTACACACCTGCTGAAAGACGCGTTCGTCTTACGGGCGGGGAGGCGCAGTTTAATGTATCAAAAGATCCATCTAGGCCTTTTTACGTAGAAGTTGCAGGCATTCAAGTCAGAGCCGTGGGTACTGCTTTTAATGTAAAACTTGATGACAGTGCCGTAGAAGTGCTTGTGACAGAAGGTAAGGTGAAAGTGCTTTCGCAGTCTCATTTGAATGTAGATAGTAAAATTTTAGTTCCTATGCTTGCTGCAGGTGAAAAAGCAGTCGTTGAGCTGGCTGACTTATCTAAGGCCTCGCATCCAGTAGTTACTCCTTTATCACAAGAAGAAGTAAACCAGCAGCTAGATTGGCAGGCTCCTAGACTTAATTTCCATGAAACAACACTAGCTGATGCTGTTGCAGAATTTAATCGTTTGAATGCTCATAAGCAGATCGTGATTGCGGACCCGTCTATAAACTCAATTAAGATTGGTGGTACATTCCGTTCTGATAACGTGGAAGGATTTGTTAGGTTATTAAACACAACTTTAGGCATTAGAGCCGATGTTTCACAAAAAGATAGGATTAGCTTAAGTCATTAGTCCGTAATGGCATATGTAACGCTATAAGTTGGTTTAGTAGCCTTATATATAAAACGTTATATTTAGGTAAAATGTTTACGGTTTATGGCTTGGAGTTCGTCTTAGTATTAGGACCGTTATTTATAGTCATACATAAAACAATACCTACACACCATGAGTAAACTATTCCGCTTTGGCGGTACAATCTGCTTATTAGCAGTATTAATCAGCGCTCTGTATGCTGCAGATGCTGCAATTAAGACCTACGACCTTCCCAGTGGAGATGCTGCAACAGTCCTCAAGCAGTTTTCAGAAGTTTCTGGAAGAGAGACTTTATTTGCTGCTGAAGTTGTTCGCGGGGTAACAACCCACGAGCTTAAAGGTGATTTCACAGCACAGGAAGCTATTGCGCGTTTATTATCTGGCACCGGTCTAAGTGTTGTTGTTGATGAAAAAACAGGAGCTTTTGCAATACGTTCAAATATTAAATCTGACAAAGTGAGCGAGAGTTCCTCTCAAGTTCCTGTAGAGAACGTTCCTACGCAGGATCAAAAAGCCGTAAAACTAAGGCAGTATGAGGTGCTAGGTACGCGTATCAGTCAGACTGATGTTCAAGGTCCTTCTCCAGTTTCAACCTATAGCTCAGAAATGATTGAATCTAGTGGGGCATTAACCTTGTCTGATTTCTTAGCTACAGTCCCTCAGACTTATGGTGGCATCAGTGTTGGTCGTAATAGTGCTCCAAATGATCTGAATTTAACTTTCGGTCAACGTAGCGAAACGACAATCCCATTGGCTCCTGCGGCTGGCTCAAGTCCAACGGCGGTGGCCCCTGGTCAAACGGGTGTTTCTGGTGTTGGTTTAAGAAGTCTTGGTGCGGCATCAACACTCGTGTTAGTTGATGGTCAACGTATGGCACAATCGCCAAGTGGTAATCGTGATACAGCTTCGGGCCAAGGTTTCGTTGATATCAATCTTATTCCTCTCGGCTTAATTGATCATGTTGAAATTATTACTGATGGCGCTTCAGCAATTTATGGATCAGATGCTGTTGCAGGTGTTATTAATATTGTTCTAAAGAAGAACTGGTCTGGAGCAGAGCTTAGTGGAAGTGTAAAAGATACTCAGCACGGTGGAGGCAATGAACGCCAATCAACCTTAGTCGTTGGATTCTCTGGTCTTAAGGGAAAATTTAACGGTACTGTGGCAGTTAACTATTATGAAAGAGATAGCTTAATGGCTTCTCAGCGTGATTTTTCAAGTAACCTTAACCATTCATCGATCATTAAGGGATATAACCCTACAACAGGCGCGCCTGTTTATGGTTATGATTTAAGAATACAATATGGCTATCCAGCGACGATTTATGCTGCTGGTGGATTTACTGCACTTCCTGGTGTTAGCTATGCTGTTACCCCTGCAGGTTTCGCATCTACACCAACGGTCAGTCAATTTATACCGAAAACCACAATTCCTCCAGGTCAGACTACGCTAAGCGGTCAGGGACAAAACGTTTTTAACGAAGCACCATATATTGAAATGGTACCTTGGTCCTCCCGTCATGGATTTACTACTAATTTTAATTATTCACTTTGGCATGATGTACAAATGTATGCATCTGCTGGAGCTACGGATGAACGTGGTATCGCAACAACAATGCTTCAATATGTAGCGCCAAGTACGCTATATGCAGTTCCTGCAGCGTATAATCCATTTAATCAGAGTGTTCAAATAGGTATGACATTCCCTACCTTTGGACCTCTTACACAACGTACACATTCACTTGATACAAACGCTACGGTAGGGATTAAAGGTAAGGTTGCATCAACATGGAAGTGGGATGGAAATCTGCGCTGGGATAGGCAGATTATGAATCAGATGAATCGTAATTTTAATACAGGTATGCTTACAGCAGACCTAGCAAATGGTACTTTTAATCCATTTATTGACGCTTATGCTCCAGGTGCACCAAGTTTTGCTGCGATATCTGAAGGTTTAGCAATATATCCTTATATTCAGTCAAGTTCTAGTCTTAAACAGGGCAGTTTCTCAGCAGATGGTGAATTGTTTAATTTACCTGCAGGTGCTGTAAAAATGGCATTTGGTGGAACACTTGAGCAAGACTACGACTTATATACATCAGTAGCGGTTAGTGCAGCTGCTACGCCTGTTTCAACAACTACAGTATATCAAACATTACAACGTATTGAGGCAGTATATGCTGAATTAAGTATTCCTGTTCTAGGTAAGGCAAATAATGTGCCGCTATTCTCACGTTTTGATTTGAATGCAGCTGGTCGTTATGAATACCAAGATTTAAATGTAGGAGGTAAGTCTGTACCAAAATATGGTTTTACATGGGCTCCTGTTGATTCACTTCTTTTTAGAGGTAGTATATCTGATGGTTGGAGACCACCATCTCCTACTGAAAATCGCGCAGTAACACAAATTATAGCTACATCAGGTGCTGATCCAGAGCGCGGTAATGTAGTATCACCATACAATCAAATACGTGGACCTAACCCTGATCTAAAAGCAGAAACATCAACGACTAAGTTCGTAGGACTAGTTTATAATCCTAAATTTGTGAAGGGTCTAAGTCTTAACGTTAATTGGTATAGCACAGTACAAAAAAATGCTATTCAGACTATTACTTCTGCTATTGTTTTAGCTAATCCAACATTATTCCCTAATGCGATTGTTCGTGCTGCACCTACTGCAGCCGATATAGCTGCTGGTCAACCTGGAGCACTAATTAGTGTTGCCAACTTTATGGAGAATTACGGATCGCTAAGAAACGATAGTGTAGACTACGGTGCAGAATATGAATTTCCTTGGAAGCGATTTGGTAACTGGAAGTTAAACGTTGATTCTTCTCATACGCTTAAAGCGATACGTGCTTTAACACCTGGGCAGCCAGTTATCGATGATATTGGCGATACATACGGTGGTCCAAAATGGAAGATTAACAGTGGATTATATTGGGGTAGCGGATCATGGAAAGCTTCTGTGCTATATAGCTATCTGAGCGGCTTTAATTCGAATTTATCTGATGTTAACTACCTTGCTTGGAATGAATCAACACCTGCTGTCTACAAAATAGACACTAATGTGGGTTATCGATTCAAGAATGGTGTTTGGCATGGTTATGCTAAAAATCTCCAAATTAATTTTGGTATTAGCAACTTGCTGGATAAAGCACCGCCTTTCTCAGATACGATTTATTCGTATGATCCTGCTTTGCATAGTGAATACGTATTTGGACGTACGTTCCAACTCTCGTTCAAATTACCGCTGTAATTTTAGTCGGTTAGTTTAACAATATTAAACCCCTAGCAGGTAATTCTGTTAGGGGTTTATTTTTTAAACCTATCTAGCTAATTGCATATCCAATAATTGGATATGGGGTGATAAATAATTATCTTTGACTGACTCGTTTTTCATTAAGTCTGTACTTAAGTATTTTTTATTATCATCACATAGAATCGTTGCGATAACTGCATTATTGCCTAACTCTTCGCTGAGTTTTAATGCAGCTAGTATATTTGCCCCAGAAGATATTCCTAAGCCTAGTCCAAAATCTCGTGATAATTTTTGTGCCATAAGTATGGCATCTCCATCTGGGATGGCATAAATTGGATCTAGATATTTTAAATCAAGTAGATCAGGGATAAATTCATCTGATATACCTTGAATTCTATGTTTACCTACTTTGTAGCCCGTTGAAAGAGTAGGTGACTCAGCTGGTTCAACAGGTACAATTTTAATATTCTTGTTAATTGATTTAAAATATTTACCTACTCCCATAACTGTTCCGCCAGTACCTACGCCAGCTACAAAGCCGTCTAGAGTTTTATTGTAACCCTTGAGGAGTTGTTGATGAATTTCTGGTGCTGTAGTTACAGCATGTGCTTCAGAGTTTAATTTATTAGAAAATTGTCTTGGTAGGAAAACATTAGGGTTATTCTTAGCATATGTCTCACAATGACTTATACTTCCTAGGAAGCCTCCTTGTTCTGGAGATATACTTATGACATTAGCGCCGAAGCCTTGTATCATTGATACACGTTCGCGGCTCATCCAATTTGGCATGTAGATATTTACGCTATGGCCTAAAAATCTTCCTAAAGCAGAAAAAGCAATACCTGTATTTCCACTAGTAGCTTCAGCAATCTCATAATGGGGCTTTATTAGTCCAGCTTTGAACGAATTCTCAAGTATGTGTAGTGCGATACGATCCTTAATACTGCCAGTGTAATTATAATACTCAGCTTTTGCGTATACTGTATATACCTTAGATTTATATTTAGCTGTAATTCCAAGTAAAGGAGTGTTGCCTATAAGGCCTCTAAGTGTATCGAACTTTTTAGAGTAAACGGAATGGTCTGTATTTTGAGTATTCATATTTCAAAACACATGGAAGATTACTCTAATTTTGAGTGATTTAAGCATGTAGTTATCTTAGTTTAACTATATGCTAGGTAAATATATTACTTAAATAAAATGTAGTAAGAAATATCTAGAAGAGCTTCTAAATTACTACCTCTTTTTATAATCATTTCTACTGAAGTATTTTTCTAGCCAGACATACGCGCATATAAAAAAATAACGACTACCCATTTCTTTAATTTTTAATTTAGGAGTCCCAAATTTTCTATTTCTCCAACTTATTGAAATCGCTTTCCAGTAATAGCCACGTACGATTGCCTTTAAGGGTATTTCTACAGTTAAGTTAAAATGGGGTGATAATAAGGGTTGGCAGCCATCAATGACTTCACGTCTATAAGCCTTAAAGGCATTTGTTGTGTCGTTATACTTGATGTTAAATACGACTTTAATTAAAATATTTACATATCTGTTAGCTGCTAATTTTAACTTGGGGTAACTTTTTAGATCACTACCTTCTATGAAACGACTGCCAACCAAGTTAATGGAGGTATTACTTATACAAATGGATTATATTTTGCATCGGTTAAAGCTAATTACTGGTGTAATGATCCTACTTCCATCTCGTCTTCACAGTTTGAATATAATCTAGCACGTACAACCTGTGATGTTTATTTTAGCTATAAGATTCTAAGAAATGTAAAGGTGTATGTAGATGGACGAAACGTACTCAATGCACAGTTACAGACATATATTTACCTTTTATATCTCATAAGCAGCTGGACACTCTTTAGCACTCAGAGGAATGTCGGTGTAAAGGCAGACTTCTGAGTAATAAAGAAAATATATTTAAAATCAAAGAACTCGGCCTAAAGCCGAGTTCTTTTTGTGTAGCTATGTAAAATATTAAATTTAATAGTTAAATATACATGAAGATAATAATCGTTTTAGTAGCATTAATTTTAGCAGGATCTAGCTACGGCGTTCCAATGAAAGATTATGTGGATCATGCTCCATTTAAAATGGGAAGGATTGAAGCTCCTGTATTCGCAGAAAAATATTTTTCTATTTTGGATTTTGGGGCTGTTGGTGATGGCACTACTTTAAATACAAAAGCAATTAATACTGCTATTGATGCTTGTGCGAAAGCTGGTGGTGGGCATGTCATTATACCTGCTGGAATATGGCTTACAGGACCTATAATATTACGTAGTAACGTCGACTTGCATACTGAGCGTGGTGCATTAGTTCAGTTTACAGCAGATCATAGTGCCTATCCTATTACGCAAAAAGGTAAACGTGGTTTTGGTGTAGTATCGCCAATTACAGGTTCTAATCTTAAAAATATTGGATTAACAGGGGAGGGTATTTTCGATGGTGCTGGTGAAACTTGGCGTCCTCTTAAGCGTGGTAAAGCAACGGATGCGCAGTGGAAGGCCTTATTAGCTAAAGGTGGTGTAACAAACAGTGATGGTTCTATTGGTTGGCCTACTAAGGCAGCTAGAGATGGAGCAGAATACATTGCTCGTTTATATAGAAATCAAAAAACAGTGAGTGAGTCAGATATAATACCCGCTCGTGATGCATTAAGACCAATATTATTTACGCTTTATGACTGCGAAAATGTTTTGATTGAAGACGTAACTATCAGAAATTCTCCAAACTTTGCTTTTGATCCTTCTCGTTGTAAAAATCTTATAGCAAGCCATGTAAATATTTTTAACGAATGGTGGGCGCAAAATGGAGATGGTATGGATATCTCGAGTTGTGAAGATGTTGTTCTTTACCGTTGTACAGTAAGTGCTGGGGATGATGGTATTTGTATGAAGTCAGCTGCCCATAACATTATTATTGCTGAGTGTACTGTATACCATGGCCATGGAGGTTTTGTTATTGGAAGTAATACAGATGGTGGGATGTCAAATGTTTGGGCAACTCAGTGTGATTTTATAGGTACGGATAAAGGTATTCGTGTAAAGAGCGCATTAGGCCGTGGAGGACTAGTTGATCATATATATGTCGATCATATTTATATGAAAGATATAACTGAAGAAGCTATCGGTTTTGATACGTATTATGATGACGCTTCCAATTCGCTAAAAAGTGTTGATAAAGATAAAATTCCTGAATTTACCGATTTTACGATTAAAGATATTTACTGTTTAGGAGCATCTGCTGCAGTTATGATAACTGGTCTGCCTGATCATCCTGTTCATAATATAGTTATAGAGAATGCGCAGATTACTTCACGCCGCGGAATTCACATAGAATGCGCAGAAAATATTACTTTTAAGAACGTAAAAATTCATACACCCGAGAAAAATCCACTTACCGAAAAATCAGTTAAAAATATAAATTTTGTACATTAGGGTACAAAATTTTATTGGTTTAGTGCTGTAACTGTGCTCGCTATGCTAAGAGGTTGGCCATTTTGGACATTAAACTTAATATATTTTAGTAAGATTTTATGTGTATATCCAATTCTCATACCTTCAGGTGCTTCAATAGAGATGTTTTCTAATACAACATCTTCTACAGGCATTTCTGGCAGTCCGAGTATTAAGCCTGCATCTCTTGTGCAGTTAATAGCATGGATATTACGGATGACGACATGCTTCCATTGTGGGGTTAACGCATTTACCGGTTCAGCGTTAACTTGGCCAATTCCTGATAAATCTACGGTTGTTCCTTCATAGTGGCTATTTATAGATATAGCTCGACCAACATGGTTCATAGTGAGGTCTTCGTAGATGATGTTTTCTGCATCTCCACCTCGGCCTCTCGATGATTTCAGTCTTACACCAGTCTCTGTTCCATTAAAGGTACAGCGTCTGACTTTGAAATTCATTACTCCACCTGCTGTGCCGCTTCCTATTGAACAACCGTGTCCATGGAAGAATGCACAGTCGGTAACAAGGATATCGCTTTCAAGCATTCCTCTACTGCCACCAGCTGCGATACAGTCGTCTCCTGTATCAATTTGGCAATGTGAGATTAAGACTCTTTGAGCTCCCTTAGGATCGATACCATCAGTATTTGGTGAATTTGAGGGATTTAGTATGCTAATACCCTCTACTGTTATATCGCTGGATTCGGAAATTCCAAAGTTAAGTCCTGGAGATCTAGTCAATGTTACACCTTCAACGCGTATACGTTTTGAGTGACTTACCATGAGCATGGATGGTCTTGGGGTTGTTCCATTGTATTGTTTGCCGGTGATAGGATCACGCATCGCGTTTGCAGCAGGCCACCATATCTGACCATTTCCATCTATAGTTCCTAATCCAGAAATGGAAACATCATGGGAATCGTAGATTAAAATTTGAGAACCTTTTCGATTTCTCGAAATCGGATATTCTTTAGGATTTGCAGAGAAGATAATTTTTGCTCCGGCTTCTAGGTGCAAATCAATATGACTGGGTAGTTCTATGGGACCTATAGAATAGTCTCCAGCTGGTATTATAAGCGTTCCGCCGCCTGATTTTGCAACTGCATGAATTGCTTTTTTGAAGGTATCAGTATTAATATTTTTCCCATCTTTAATATCTGCAAAGTCCTTAATATTAAATTTTCTTGATGGAATTTCAGGTTGAGCAGGATTAATATCACCTGAATCTGCACTACTGTAACTTGAAAGTGTTATAAATAGTATACTAGATAGAATTAAATAGGGTAGTTTCATAATAACTAATCCCTCGATACTAGTAGGCTTTAACTACAAGGCTAGAGTGAAGTGCCTAAGGCCTGCTAATTCTTTTCTTAACTCAGATCTAAAATCAGGATGAGCGATTGAGATTAATGCTTCGCCACGCTCTTTGAGTGTTTTTCCATGTAAATTTACTATACCGTATTCAGTAGCCACCCAGTGGATGTGTCCACGTGTTGTTACTACTCCAGCTCCAGGTGAGAGTTGATGTACTATACGAGATACTTTACCACCCATTGCAGTTGCGGGGAATGCTATGATTGGCTTACCCCCTTCTGAAAGAGCAGCGCCACGAATAAAGTCCATTTGTCCACCTATACCAGAGTATATACGGTGTCCTATTGAATCGGCACAGACTTGTCCCGTTAAGTCAATTTGTACTGCAGAATTTATAGCAACGACTTTAGGATTCTGACGAATGATTGAAGTATCGTTAGTCCAGTCGCATGGATAGAACGCAACAGAAGTGTTGTCGTTCACAAAATCGAATACTTTTTTAGAACCGTTTACAAAACTTGTAACAATTCTGCCTTTTCCGACATTTTTGAGTCGATTTGAAATAGCTCCAGCTTGTACTAAATCTACTACGCGATCGGAAAACATTTCAGTATGAATACCTAGATCCTTTTTATCCATTAAGCGTGTAAGAACCGCATCAGGAATCGCTCCTATGCCCATTTGAAGGGTAGAGCCATCTTCGATGATGTTTGCTACAACAGCGCCGATTTTTCCTTCGATTTCAGTTTCTGGTTCGCTTGGATGTTCATGTAGTGGACGATTGGTGCTAATAAATGCATGTACTTGGTTGAATGGAACAACATTGTTTCCATGAGTTCGTGGCATTTGCTCATTTATTTCGGCAATTATGAAACGCGCCTTCTCTGCTGCGGCTTTAGCTGCATCAGTCGAAGTGCCTAATGAGCAGTATCCATTGTTATCTGGTGGAGAAAGTTGTAGGAAAGCGTAATCTAACTTTATAGTTCCAGATAAAAATAGGTTCGGAATATCTGATAAGAATATCGGAATGAAGTCAGCTCTACCTTCCTCGATAGCTTTTCGTACTGGTGCTCCTGCAAAAAATGAAATCGAACGGAATTGTTTTTCTTTATCTTTATCTACAAAAGGAGCAGGTCCAGCGGTATGTAAATGGTAAAGTTTTACGTCTTCTAGGTCTGTTCTGTTAGTCAGTGCTTCGATAAGAGGAGTTGGTGTAGCAGCTGCACCATGTATAAATATGGTCTGATTGCTCTTAACTAACGAAGCTATGCTTTCAAGAGATGAGGCCTGTTGTTTTACTGAATTCCAAAAGGTTAAAGTGCGCATTAAAATCAGAGAATATTAATTTTTGTATAAAGTCATCTTTAGTTATCAAACTGAAGATGACGCTTAATAATTCTCTCATACTTAAGAGCTTAACTCTGCGCATTATTTGCTAAAGAAACACTGTAATTTTGCAAATCGCTTGTATTGTGAATAATAGAGACTTTATAGACTAAACTGTTATTTGCTTTGAAGCTATAGTTTTGAGCCATCACTTTTTGTTCCGCAAAGATAGACTTCTATGCCAAGTTCTTTAGCAAAGGCTGCTTTCGTATATAAGGCCAGATCTGCCTCAGTAGATGAATTTGCATAAGCAACTTGTATGTGGTTAGCTTTATGACGTGCCATCATTTGGTCGCGACTGGTTCCGTAAGTAATTGCATGCATAATTGGCCACTGCGGTGTGGTTTCATTCCAGCGCCTATTTGTTTCTTCCTCAGGAAGACTTATTACTTTAGCACGGCCTAAATCCATTTTTAGTTTATTATTTTCAATAAACACACGACTCCAAATGATCTCACCTGGTTTAGCTATACCTCTTAAAGTACCGCCACCTAATCTAAAATACATCGAAGGTTGTCTAAGAGAATCAGAGCCAGCCCATCCTCCAATATGGTGATCTGCTGGTGCGCTGCCAGATATTAAAAAGACCCAAACGTATTCATCTGTAGTGCCCGATTTATCATAATCTCCCCAGCGTAGATCGTGCAGTGTTGTAGCAACTGGTTGTTTTAAGGCAGTATGAACGCGATTAGTTAAGATACCATCTAGGCCTGAACATTCATCAACTTCATTGAAATGTACGATGGGCTTACCAGGTCTTATTAGTTTGCCGGCTTTTGTTTTTACAGGAGGTCTTTGAGTTGAATTAAGAGTGCCTTCTACTAGGTCAGATGCAGGTAGTAAGTCTTTTAAGCCTTGCTGGTATTGTATGCCAATACTTTCACAGCCAAATTCTTCAGCAATGCGGCATGCTGCTATGTATGTCTTACATTGCAGTATAACTTGTTTTTTAGTTAAGTCTTTAGCTTCGTTTTTGCCTAAGTGAAATCTTAGGCCTTTTTTTAAGTACCAATTATAAACTTCGTTTGCTTCTTTGTCGGTTACCTGAGTAGTTTCGTAATATAGCGCTGACTGCGAAAGTCTTTCTTTGTATACACCTGTTTGAAAGAGCAGTTCATCGGGAATTATAGCATTGTACATTCCCATACATCCTTCATCAAAAATTCCCATTATAGATTTATTCTTCACTAAATCAGCTGCAAGTTTCTGCGCGATCGCCGAAACTTTTTTGGGCACCTTAGCTTTTGATAATAATCTAACATGATTAGTTTTATGACTGTATTCGCCACTTTTTAACCAGGTTTTTAAGCCATTTAAAAAATAAGAATCATCAAAGTTGGTACTCCAAAGAGTGGAGTATTTTACTCCTGCTTTTGTAAGTGATCCATTAAGGTTTAACATTCCAACAAGTCCTGGCCATGTGCCCGACCAATTAGCGACGGTCAGTATAGGTGCGCGGTGGCTTATTAAACCATGCAGAATGTGATGAGAATACTGCCAAACTGATTCAGCTACTATAATTGGAAGGTCTTGATTTACTCGTGAAAATACTTCCATGCCTTGTTTCTGCGATCCGATAAAACCATGTTTCGATTTAGGATCATAAGCATGTACCCTAATTACTTTATAACCTAATTGATTAATAATTGAGCATAAGTTCTTTTCCATGGCTAATTGTGCCGGCCAGCACTTCATATTAGCTGATTGGCGTAAATCACCGTTAGCAATGAGTTGTACTATTTTTTTATTAGGCATTTTTACTTTAGTTTAAATTTAATTAGATTTTATCTAATTTTGATTTTTGTAATTATTTATAAATTTTGCGGGTGAAATACCGTGTATAGATTTAAACAATCTCGAGAAGTGGTAGGGGTCAGAGTAACCCATAGTCGCTGCCACTTCCTTAATTAACTTACCAGAGTGTAGCAATTCCTGTGCAGCTGATGACATCTTCTGTCTTAGTATATACTGATATGGACTTATACCGTGATATCGTTTGAATATTCGGCATAGACCAGAAACTTCAATTCCCAGGTGATTTGCTATAGACTGTAAGTTGTTTATGTCAGAAATATTTTCGTCTATCATCTTCTTACAATCGATGTATTTTTCCCTAGATAAGTCACGTAATCGATTAGACTTCGCAGCAGATGCACTAATTTTACTAAGCAAATAATACATTAAGTGGTTACAAATTGTTTTAGTATTTTGATTATGGTACTTTCCCTCTCGTCTAATCAGATCAAAGCAATCCACGACTTCTGCTTGTAGACCTATATTTCTACTTAATCCATAAATTGGTACAAATTTACGCATCAATTCTTTGGAACGCTTACCAGTAAAACAAGTAAAGTGCTTAATTAAACTTTGTCCTCCACTGATAGATCCAGTAATGCTAATTTCTTGTCCTGGACCATAGGTAAAAAGAGTTCCCGGTAGTATAGGTATAGGATCATCATTTCCGTAGCGTACAAAGCCATTACCCTTCTCTACATATTCAATTGTAATATAGGGGAATGTTTTTCTATTAATATTATAATTCTCTGAACAATATTCTTTTCCTCCAAATGCTATCAGCAGTGGATCCTTTATTTTGGGACGTAACTCTAGGAAATAATAATCCCCTTTAACATTAGAGGTTGCGATTAATCCATCCGTTTTAGGGGTTATACTAGCAGTTGTGGGATTCATCTTATTAACTGTATATTATATCCATCATTAATCTTATTCTATCCATGTGTAACAGGTACGCCATGTGATAATATTAAGCAGCACGTTAATAAGAAGTTATTTCTGATACCTCACTTTATTGGTATATTACAATAGTAAAATTATTGATTTGGACTGAAATTTATAAATACAACACCATATGTATTTAATTATTATCTATTGTCTTTAGTCATATGAAATTTAGTCTACGAAAAGTAAAAATAGGATAATTTGATCAGAGACTAAAAATACATAAGTGTATTTATTAAAATTTAACCCCAACTAAAATCCCCACCTATGAGAAATAAAAGTATATTTAATACACCTGATGGTAAAAATCATGCAGTAACCTTCTTTCTAATCGCATCGCTTTTTTTACTTTGGGGTTTCTGTAACGGTATGATTGATGTGATGGATAAGCATTTCCAACAGGAATTGCATCTTAGTTTGGCACAGTCTGCATGGGTTCAGTTCGCTCACTATTTAGGTTACTTCTTGATGGCTCTACCTGCTGGTACACTCGCTACAAGACTTGGATATAAAGGTGGTATAATCACTGGATTACTCCTCGTTGCTTTAGGCGGCTTCTGGTTTATACCTGCTACACATATCGCCTTGTTTTGGGCGTTTTTATTAGGTGTTTGTGTAATTGCATCAGGATTAACATTCCTTGAGACAATAGCTAATCCATATACAACTGTACTGGGTGATCCTGATTATGGTGCTACTCGTATAAATCTGGCTCAATCCTTTAATGGCATAGGATGGATATTTGGACCTATAGCAGGCGGTATGTTCTTTTATGCGAAAGATAATAACGGAAATTCAATCGGAAGTCAGACGCTCTGGTTGCCTTATACGGGTGTAGCAGTAGTTGTGGTTGTTTTAGCACTCATATTTTACTTTGTAGACGTACCTGATATTAAATTAAAAGATAAATATCAGTCGCAGGATTCTAATAATGAATCGACTGCATCTGTGTGGAATAATAAACATTTTGCTTATGGTGTTATCGCGCAGTTTTTTTATGTAGCTGCTCAAGCGGGGATTTTTAGTTTCTTTATAAATTACATGACATCACAGGTGCCTACTGTTCCAAAATCGTTGCAATTTACTTTTTTGAAGAGCTGGTTTGATGTATCAAAATCCGGAGCATTTTCTATAAGTGACCAAGGTGCTGCTAATTTAGCATCTTTTGGATTTATATTTTTCCTTTTAGGTCGTTTTTCGGGTGCTGCTATACTTAGAAAGATAGATGCCCATAGAGTACTAGGTTATTACAGTATTATTAATATTGTAATGAGTATGTTAGTATTCATGAAATTGGGTTGGATTTCATTCTGCGCTATATTTCTTAGCTATTTTTTTATGTCGATTATGTTTCCGACAATTTTCGCGCTCGCTATATATGGTTTAGGTAGCAGAGCTAAGAAGGCGTCTTCATATATCGTTATGGCTATTATGGGTGGCGCTATTTTACCTAAATTAATGGGTTATGTAGCAGATAAAACCGACATATCTCGTGGTTTTATTGTTCCAGTATTTTGCTTTGTATTTATAGCTTACTACGCATTTAGCTGGCCGAAGTTAAGTAATGCTGATTCTACAAAAGTTAGCTTATCCGAATCCTCTCATTAATTTAATATTTAGTAGAGGTGCATTAATAATCTCTTAATACAAAATAGAAATATTTATCTACTTTGTATGAATTATTTTCGTGTATTTTTAATATATAGAGGATCATCAACGAGATTATATTTAGTAGCATTTAGTTTTTATTTTTTGTCTCTAGTTACTGGAATACTAGCAAAAGATATTTCGATCGTAAATTTTCAGCCGACAAAAATGGCTGAAATCAATTGCGAAAGAGTAGGCTTATTTTATGGATCCAATGGTAAGTCTATAATAATAGCAGGTGGTTTTGATAGTAATACACATCAATTAATTCATAGTATCGACTTACTGAATTCAGATATTGCAGATAATAATAAATGGGAAAGTGTTCATTGGGCTGGAGCTCGTGCGTGGGGTGCGACTGTACAATTTGGTAATGATATAATTTTGATAGGTGGCGTTGATTCTAGCGGTAAAGTTTCTTCAGTGGTAACTCGTATTCATTTAAATGAATCCAATATAGAGGTGCATGAAATGGTATCCTTACCTTATCCAATCGCAGCATCTGGAGCAGCTGTTATTGGAAATACGCTATATGTTGTTTGCGGCTTGCGGTCTTTAGATGCTGATCATGCAGAAAATTCACTATGGGCTTTGGAACTAACAAGTTTAGACGCGAAATGGACTGAGTTAGAACATTTACCCAGTGTAGGTCGTTATATTCCTATTGTTGTAGCACAATACGATGAGTTGCTTGTATTAGGTGGTCGTAAAATTAGTAAAGACACAAAAGGCGTATATCTTTACAGGGCTTTAGATGAAAATTGGGTATATAGACCTAATCCACTTGAAAGTACTACGCTACGCGGTTGGCAACGCCGCACTAATACACCTTTTCATATGGCAGCTGGAGCTGCTGCACCAAGCGGGCAATCACAAGTTTTAGTATTAGGAAATGACTTATCTGAACTTGTCGATACTCCTTTTAAACTTGGAACGTGTCAGAACCCGTCTTTATCTTTTTACAACACAGTTACTGATAGTTGGATATCTACAAAAATATTAACACGAAATATTGATGCTCGAATCGTGAATGATTCTTCAGGAGGTTTTTTTGTTTTAGGCGGTAAGGGATCGAAAAATATAGGACATATAATTCCAGTAAGAACAGTACGTAATTTAGCATGGATCGATTATGCTGTAATCGGCGCATATTTTATATTCATGGCATTAATTGGGTTTCATTTCTCACAGAAACAAGAAACAAGCGCTGATTTTTCCCTTGGAAATAGAAAAGTAACTTGGTGGGCAGCGGGTATAAGTATGTTCGCAACCGGAGCTAGCGCCATAAGTTTCATGGCAATACCTGCTATGGCATTTTCAACCAACCTGGTTTGGATGTTACCATCGGTAATGTTTATCTTAGGATATTTTATTAATTCACGTTTTATATATCCTCTTTTGAGAAAATTAGAAATCACTTCAACTTATGAATATCTTGAAAGACGATTCAATAGAACACTTCGTTTAATTGCTAGTTTTCAACAAATACTTTTTCAGATTTTTGGTAAGGCTAGCGTAGTACTTGTTTTGCCTTCATTGGCTATTTCTGCAACAACAGGAATTAGTGTTTTTAGAAGCGTATTAATTATGGGCGCTTTAACAACAGTATATACTGCAATAGGTGGATTTAAGGCCGTTATATGGACAGAGGTTTTTCAAGGAGCTCTAAAGTTTTTAGCACCATTAATAATGATTATCGTGGCAATAAAAGCCATACCTGGTGGATTTGGTGAATTTATTCAAATTGGTAAAAAGTATCATAAGTTTGATCTAGCCTTAGTTACTTGGGATTTAGCCGTTCCAGCTTTTTGGCTTTTATTTATGAAAACATTACTTGAAGGTACGCTTCAGCATGCAGGTGATCAGCCTATAATTCAGCGTGTATTTTCAGCGCCACCTCATGAGGTTCGACGTGTGTCCGCTATGATGGCTACTTGTGCAATACTGATTTCCATTATTGTGAATATTATGGGGATAGTGATTTTTGCTTATTTTCATACTTTCCCTAATCAATTCGATCCAAGTGCACAAAATGATCAAATAGTGCCCTTATTTGCTGTCCAAGCTATGCCTGTAGGTGTTGCAGGTATGATTATAGCTGCAATATTTGCATCAGCAATGGCAACGGTAGCAGGTAGTATGAATAGCGTAGCTACAATTTTTACTGAGGATTTTTATAAAAAGATTAAGCCTTACTCTACTGATGCAGAAAGGCTTAAAGTGCTTAAAACGGCTTGTTATTTGGCTGGTATTATTGCTACAGCAATGGCTCTTGTTCTTGCTGCACAGAGTTTTAAATCAATGTTAGCTACATGGAACCAGATACAAGCTTTATTGGGAGGAGGAGTAGTGGGTGTTTACTCATTGGGTATGTTTACTAAAAGATCAAATGGTGTCGGTGCTATTTGCGGTGCAATAATTAGCATAATTATCACTTTATTAGTTAAAACGTACACATCATTACACTGGGGATTTTACACTCCAGTAGCCATAGGCTCTTGTATGCTATCGGGCTACTTAATCAGTCTGGTTTTTCCTGATTCAAAAGATAGAGACCTAACTGGACTTACTGTTTTTACGACTAGAGTTGATTGATCTAAGCGTTTGGCCTTCATTCCAGTCGCCTAGCACCAATTCAAATTTCGGATATTTGGGTGAAGTAAGATCATGAAGTAAAACACGACCTATTAGCATTTCAATAGCAGTTGTACCCATTCTAGCATGATCTTGGCAGATTCCTGAATAATGTGACTGATCTGGATTTTTATCTAGAAGTGCAATTCCTATATCTCTAGGTATTTTAAAACGTTGTGATTTTAGCCACTGCTCAACATTTGATATGTATTCTGATGATTGATGCATAACTATGACATCAGGTCTGTGTATTTTAAACCAATTCTCGAATTGTTCTAAATTCCAATTATCTGCTCTTAGAATTGGAAGGTATGAGGGAGCAAATATTCTTTCTTGAGCGCTTAGATAGCTAGCCGAATACGTATAATTAGTGCGTTTATCTCCATGGATCAAAATCGACAAGCCTGGTCTTTTGTACCCACGTAATCTTAATTGCTCAAATAGAATGCTGGCATCTGCCTCAAAGTGGCTTATAACTCGATGTAGTCGGCTTGGAATACTTGCTGCGAAAGTGACTACAGCAAATTGCATAAGTTCTGAAGGAAACTCCTCAGTTGGATTAAGACTTCCTAGTGATAAAATTCCTTGAATGCCTCTTGTTTCAAAAATATTTCTTAGCCTAGACGGAGTCATGCCAGGTTTTTTTAACCAAAAATACTCAAGTCTGTAACCATGGCTCTTAGCTACATCTATAGCAGATTGCATAACTGATTTAAGATATGGCCGGTTATTCCATGGCTCTTCCTCTGGATAAAGTGAAATAGCTGCTAGAGTAGCTTTATAAGTGGGAGATGATGAACGTCTGACTTCATCCATAAGCTCTGCTAAACGTGCATTTGGCACGTAACCAGATTCTTTAGCAACTTTCTGAACTTTAAGTTTAACTTCTTTAGAAACTCTTGGGCTATCTTTAAGTGCCAATGAAACTGCTGTAGCAGATAATCCTAGTTTTTTAGCTATTGAGCGTACACTCATGGTTTTATATATTCACGTTGCTCGATTAGTTTAAAACAACTCAGTAATTACTTATATCTATATATCATTTATTAAAATTATTATTACTAAATAATATTTTAAGGTATTTTAACATTAACTGAACGTCCATATATAGTTAGAAGATGATGCATTCCTTTAACTCTAACTTCATAGGTGTGATTACTTAAAAAAATAGGTGTTTCTAGACTGAATTCACCAATATTGGTCTTTTCCTGTATAGATAATGAATTCCAGTTTCCTGATCTTTCATTTGTATCTAGTCCAGTAATATCTCGATATTCGAAAGTTACGGGAAGATTTTTAGTATCACCAAGGTTATATATAGTACCTATAAGTTTAACCTTTCGTGTACTAGAATTATAGACAACTTTAATAGTATCGATTTTTGGAGGCACCAGAGCTGGTTTTACATGGGTGATTTTAATTACAATCGGATTAGGCCAATTTCTTGAATCGTCATAGCGTTGTACATGCATTGCATGAATATGTAATCCATCGTTAGACTCATACCATGAAGTTTTTGGTGTTATATCAGAGTGGTATTCATACGTTTTATCATTTTGCCCTAAAATTGATATTTGAGTCTCTGGGGTTATTCTTACTGACTTCAGTATGAAGTCATTCCATTCACCATCTGGCCATGGTTTATTTCTTTCTACAATAGCATAAAGAGTATCGCTATCTTTGGTCTTAGTGAACCAAACGTCTTGTTCATTAGTTATGATCCAAGGTCGTACATTATAAATACATTCATGGTTAACAAACATCCATAGGGCAATTTCTCTGAGTCTTTGCTCTTGTTCGATTGCTAATTCTCCATCAGGTTTAGGGCCGATATTTAAAAGAAGATTTCCACCTTTAGCGCGTGTTTCAATTAAGAGTGAAATACAGTCTCTAGCTGATTTGTAGTTTTCTAGTGTAGGCTGATATTGCCATGCTCTGCCCATTGTAATACATGATTCCCAAGGTCCATCTATTGGTACTCCTGGTATATTCTGCTCAGGAGTAGGTATAGCACCACGCGTTACAACTATATTAGGTTGTAGTTTCCATGCTAAATCTCGTAGTCCTTGTGCTTCACCGTCAAAAAATATCAAATCGATATCTCCATAATGAGTCAGTAGTTCCTGTATTTGGTTCTGATCATGTTTCAATAGTCCAGGATTCCGAGAAGGTTGTACTGATTGTACTCCGCGTTGGATTTCTATGTTATTATATCGAAGCCACCAGAAATCGTCCGGTGAGTGATATAATCCAATACTTATACCTTGATTTCGAAATGCTGAAATAACTTCTGAAGTTATATCGCGTTTAAATGGGGTATTCATGACATTAAAATCTGTTGTATGTGTATCCCACATGCAAAAGCCAGAATGATGTTTAGCTGTAAAAACGACATAACGAAATCCTGCTAAATGAGCTAAGGTTGCCCATGCTTGTGGATTAAATTTGTAGGGATTAAAGCTTTTAGGTAATTCATCATAAAAGCTTTTTTGGTAATCTTCAGATGAACCTACTAAAGAATGACTTATTACAGTTCCTAATTGGCTATCAACGCTCCAATGTATAAATAATCCAAATCCTTGGTCACGAAACCATTCTAAGCGTGCTTTTTTATTTAGTGAGCCATTAAATCCATCCTGAACATTGTCGGCTATGCAATTTATAGAGGCTATAAATAATAATAGACATAGAATTATTGCTCTTATGAATTTTTTTTTGATCATAAATGTAGTAAGTGCCAATTACGGAAAATACCCAGTAATATATTACTAAGAATATAACTAATTTAATAGTAATCTCTAAAGCAATTGAACTTTACGGTAGCCTTTTGCTAATAATTTCTGTTTCGAAATCAAACTGTTGGTTATTGACCACAATATTTGAAACTTTGAGATCTTTAACGTCATCAGTGAATATCACAGGACGTGAGTCCGCTTTTACTGTATTTAATGAAGTGTCTTTAAGTGTTAACCCTTTTACATGTCTTAAAAAGAATGCCCATGAAGGCAGGGGATGAAACATTGGGAATTCAGGGTATTCGTTTTCCTGCTCAGGAACGTTATAAAAACTTCGTTCAAAGCTGAGCTCATTCCCTGGAAAAATAACATTTAAATTTTCGAAAATTACATTTTCAATGCTATGTCCTGGTATTCCGGTTACGATAATTCCAGCTTTTCTGGGATATTTTCCATATAAATAGTAACCTTCTTCGACAACACGTATACTAATATTACGTAATAAAATATTCTTTAATGTTCCTGCTACTCTTACTTGTTGATTTTTATAGTATGTACGTGAACGTGATCCTAGTCGTATAAATATTGGACCAGAAACATTTTCCATCGAAATATTTTCTATTGATACATTTTCAAGACGGCATCCGTCTGTGCTTATAATTTTTACTCCCCCTCCAAATGTATCACGTATTTTAATGTCATGAAAAGAAATGTTTCGTATGTCTCCATAAGTTTCGGTCCCAATTTTTAATGCTCCCCAAATGCTTTTTAGTATACATGAGTAAACTCTTATATTTTCACAAATTTTTGAGTCTGTCGATTTTACACAAATCGCGTCATCACTTGTATCTATGTCGCAATTACTAATTTCAATATTATTGCAAGAATCTATATCTATACCGTCATTATTACTATTTGCATGACTATAAATATTTATTCCATTAATTCGGGCATTCTCAGTGCCAAGTAAATGTACGACCCATGCAGCAGAATTTTTTAAACTAATATTCTGCAAGCAAATGTCATAGCAATTAATATATCTGATTAGAAAAGGACGATTATCTTCATCATATTTAAATGAGCTACCATTTCCATCGATTGTTCCAGCTCCAGTTATCGATGAGGACTTAATATTTTTAGCATAGATTAGGCATTTTCCTCGTGTATGACCGACAGCATCTATGAATGTATCGTCAATTTCAGGATAATCACAAAGATTTTTACTGCCAATTAAATAGGATTCGAATTCTAGATGTAGATTAACATTACTGCGTAAATAGAGAGTACTAGTATAATATTTACCTTTGGGTATAACTACAGTTCCACCTCCCTTACTATGGCAGGTATCTATGGCAACCTGTATTACGCCGGTTTGTAGAATTTCGAGATTCGGTTTAGCGCCGAAATCGGTTATATTAAACATGAAGATTGAAATTTAAATCTTACCTATTTTATTAAATCTAACTTCTAAGATATATTTCTTATAGTATTCTTAAAATAATAATTAGTTTTAGTATATGGCATTATTACAGGTGGGCTAATATTTTATCGTATATCTGTAACAATAAGATTGGTACTTTCGAAATCTATAAAATACATGTTTTCTTAACTTTGCGGTCGATAGTAAAGTTGACGTAAACCTATTATCATACCATTGCACTTTAATTATCTGGAAAGCTTAGGTTATGATTTGTAGAGTTTTTAACCTTAAGTTTAATTATTATTATGAAATATGAAGCAGGTACTTTAGCTGTATTTAAAGTCCTGATTATTTTATTATTTAATTTTTATTCAGTAGGTAAGTCTTCGGGTAAAGATTTTTATGTAACAGCAGATTCTAGCCAAAAAGGAATAGGGACGCTGGATTCACCATTTAATTCACTAATTGATGCTCAAAAATCTGTTCGTGAGATGAGAATGAGATCTCCAAATGAGCCAATTTCCGTCTGGTTGCTGCCGGGAGTATATAAATTGTCTGATTCTTTCGTATTTACATCTGCTGATAGTGGAACTTTTGAAGCACCTATAGTTTGGAAATCATTAAAGCCTGGATTAGCTAAATTATCAGGGGCGTTACCTGTTGATTCATCTCTATTAAAAGAAGTAAGTGATATTGATATAATAAGTAGACTCAATGTCCATGCTATCGGCCATATTAAAGAATTAGATTTAAATCTTATTGGTTTAAAAGGAATTCAACGTTTCCCTGATCGATTTTCTTCTATAACTGGGTTTCTTAATTTATTTTATGGTGGAGAAATGATGAGTTTATCTCGCTGGCCAAATAAGGATCAAGGTTATGATAGTTTTGATCGAGTACTAGATAGTGGTAGTCTACATGCTAATGATTCACATGGCGCAACAGTTATATATCATGGGGATAGACCTGAACGATGGATTAAATCTTTATTAGAGGAGGGTGTTTGGTTACGAGGATTTTGGCGAGTACCCTGGGTTATAGAAGGGCTACGTGTTAAGTCTATAGATACAACTAATCATTCTATTACTTTTACTAAGTCTACTGCGGGTGGGGTAGGATCTAAATATTCAAAAGCGGTAAACGGTAACAGAATTGGGAGTAAAGTAGATAAATGGTATGCACTAAATTTAATTGAGGAAATTGATCAACCTGGAGAATGGGCTGTAAGTTTTAAAAGGAATAAACTTTATTTTTGGCCGCCTAAAAATGATCGAAATCAAGGAATGCTAATTTCTTCAAAACAGTTTCCTTTAATTCTTATTGATCATGCTATGTATATTAATTTTGAAGGTATAGTTTTTGAGCAAACATTAGGTGATGGCATTGATATTATTGAAGGAAAGAATATTACGATTGGGGGATGTAAAATTAGAGATGTGGATTTAAGTGGTGTTAATATTAAAGGTGGCTCACATCATAGCGTAGTTAGTTGTGAGATATTTAATACTGGCCAGTATGGAATCGATTTTACTGGTGGGAATCGAACTTACTTAACTCCAGGTTTACACGAAATAGATAATAATAATATTCATGATATTGGTCTTTCTGGTCCCTATCCAGCTATAAGGGCAGGAGAGGGAACAATGTCTGAAGTGGTAGGAAATCATATTACACATAATCGAATTCATGACTGCCCAAATGCAGGTATAAGATATTCAGGAAATGATAATATAATTGAATATAATGAAGTATACCGCGTTGGTATGGATTCGGGCGATTTAGGTGCTTTTTATACGAATAGCGGATGGACTAGTCAGGGTAATATTTTAAGATATAATCTTGTGCATCATTCAAATAATGCGCAGGGATTTTATTTAGATGATGGGGACTGTGGTGATACGATCACACATAATATAGTTATTGGTGCTAGTTCTGGTGTTTTTATCGGTGGTGGGAGTGATATTATCGTAGACAAGAATATTCTTATAAACTGCGATCGTGCTATACATATTGATGCACGTGGTAAATCACGTGGTTATAATTTAAAAAATAAAAGACTTTCATACGATCTGTATTCAGTACCTTTCACCAAATCTCCCTGGTCAGAAAAGTATCCGCATTTAGCCGAAATTGAATCTCGTGATACAAGTGTACCAAATGATGTGTATATTCAGGACAACTATGCTTTAAATTGTAAGGTTGGAATTCGAAAAAGTGCACCTTTAAGTGACCTTAACGGTGTGCATTTTGGGAGTATTTACGTAACATCATATGTTTTTTCTAAAAACTTTTATAAATTAGATTTTAATTCTAATAACTTGGGAGAATCTAAAATAATAAAGTTGGCTTTTCTTGATATACCTTGGCAAAAAATCGGATTACACGAAGATGAATTTATTCATATAGTGCCTGATCGTGATTGGGAGGTTTTGGATTCTGCTTTAGAAAAGAAACCCGTGTTTGATTCTCAAATTGATGTTAATGCATCTAATCACATTTAAATATATGAAGTGCAAAATTGTATATCCATTAATTGTTATAATTTTATGTATGGCTGATGATGCTATTGCATCGTTAACTGTTAATGGAGTTTTTTCAGACAATATGGTACTTCAGCGCGATGTACGTTTTCCTGTTTGGGGTAATACTGATGCGAATAATATTATTACAGTATCTTTTGGTGGGCAGAAACATTCTGCAAAAGCAGACACAAATGGCCGTTGGGTAGTTTATTTTAATCCTATAAATACAGAGTCGAGATCTTCTGACTTAGTGGTAATAGATAATGTTACAAAAAAAATATTTCATAATGTCGTTGTAGGTGAGGTATGGCTTGCTGGTGGGCAATCAAATATGGGTTATCCTTTGTTTGCTGCCCATAATGCTAAAGATATCATTCCTAAAGCGAATGATCCATTATTGCGTTTACTAGCTGTTCCCCTCAGGACTTCAGTAGAGATCGAGGATTCAATTAACGGCGCATATTGGAAGTTATGCACGCCTGATAGTGCTAAGAATTTTTCTGCAGTAGCATATTTTTTTGCTAAAGAGTTAAGGGCTAAACTTGGGTGTCCAGTAGGGGTTATATCAGCTGCATGGGGTGGAACCCCTATTGAAACATGGATTAGTTTGGATGGACTTAGGCAATCTCCCGAGTTTGATAAAACACTTAAAGATTATTATCAGGCTATTGATAAGCATCAATACGTGTTAAAAAATCCATTACTTGAATCTAATTATCAGGCTTCACTCATAAAATGGAAAAAAGAAGTACAGCCTTTATATGATATGGCCATGAAGTCTTATAATGCTGATAAAGATGCAGGTAGGAACGTTGAGAAAAAACCTGAACCGGCATGGCCCGAGCCTCAAAATCCCGATCCTACAGGTATGCCTTCACCATCAAAACGTCCTCAAGTACCAACGATAAGTTTTAATGGTATGATCGCTCCATTGGCACCGTACGCAGTTCGAGGAATTATATGGTATCAGGGTGAAGCAAATGGTGCCGCTGGAATTGAATACCGCAAATTATTTCCTCGCCTAATTCAGAGTTGGAGGAATTTTTGGCACAACGAAATGCCTTTTTTATATGTTCAATTACCAGCTTGTTATGAAGATCCAGTACCTGTTGCGATAAAAGGTTGGCCTTGGCTAAGGGAAGCTCAAGCTATGACTGAAACGCAATCGCATGTTAGTATGGCAGTTGCTATTGATTTAGGTGATCCTAACAATGTCCATCCGACTGATAAATATGATGTAGCTCACAGATTAGCTCTTCTTGCTCGTCATGATGTTTATGGTGAAGCTTCACTTGTTGCATCAGGTCCAAAATATTGTGATTTTAAGATTGTTGGGAACACAATCCGTGTACGTTTTAATGATATCGGAACTGGGTTGATGGCAGGTCAAGCTCCTTGGAGAGCGCGAGGTGTAGAGCCATTGCCTCTGGATCACTTAGTTGGTTTTTTTATAGCCGGGAGTGATCATATTTGGAAGCCAGCCAATGCAGTTATTGATAATGACTGTGTTTTAGTAAGTAGTGAATCAGTTTCTTCACCAGTAGCAGTAAGGTATGCGTGGGCTAATTCACCAAGATGTAATCTATATAATAAGGAAGGACTTCCTACTGCACCATTCAGGACTGATAGATGGGATAAGTGAATTCCAGAATTTAATTCAAGAAATTATGGTCAGTTGTGATATAAAATGACTGATTAATAATTTTAGCAGTTTGGACTTTAGGCTCTATTGATCGTCCCCATTGCCACGCAGATATTGTTACTTTTATTGGATAATGTGAGCGTGGGGGTATAGGTGTAAATATTACTTGGTTGTTTTTTATAATAGCTGGACCAGCAACAATAAAAAACTGCACTGGCATATTTGAATCACTATGTGCATGTAGTGATATAGGTCCTATTCCGTCTACATAAGTAGGCAAAGTATCAAAACTAATATGCTGCTGCATACCTTCGGTGTTTATCTTAAGATTAATATAACCTGGTTCTGCAATATATCGAATAGTATCAGTTCCTTCGTTCCTAAGAGCCACGCATATTGGGCTATTAAGCCAAGTACGATCTAGTGCTATTTTAAAGTTCGCATTGCCTATCGGCACTATGGGTCCACATATCCATTCAACTGTCGGTTTATTTTTGGGTATGTTAAGTTTTTCGCCGGCGTTTATGAAGTTTTTAGGAATTTTATCTAAAAAGGTACTATTTATTTTAAAAGTAATTCCATCATCCTCGATTTGAATCGGTACTGGGTTTGTTACTCCTCTGAAAAGCATTAAGGCAGGGTTTCCAGAAGAATCTGTATATGCAGGTAATTGAGTCTCTGCGTTCCAGTTTATGTTAGCAGCAGAATATGCTTGTTGAGCTAAAGATTTATTAAAAAACCAAGGTAATGATTTATCTATATTTGATGTATTTACATACTGATGAGCTGATATTGGTGTCTTATTAGGTAATGGCAGTCCAGTTACGTATCCTGCATTATAATTGATAGGTAGTAGTTTATCTGAATCAACGGAAAGTCTTATCTTAGCAACAGCATCGATATAATCTGCAAAATATACGGCCATCCATTCAGGGCAGTCAAAGTGCCCGCTTCCTCCATCTATAAGCAGGCTTATTGGCCATTTCGGATTAATTTTATGTTCCTTAATGATCGATTCGTAAAATGAAATATCTTTCCAGTGTTTTCGTATATCGATCTTATCTTGATCCCACTCTTGTGCGGTGCCGACAGCAACCAGTATGGGTGTAGTGCGATTTTTACAAAAGTAATGCGCATTTTTTACGTATATACCTGCAATACAGCGATCGGGTGCTCCATCAAGTAATTGATCTACCATTAGCAAATGCCCAGATTCTCCTATAGGTAGCCATGGAACTGTTGATAATTCAGAATAGCCAGTTTGCTCAGCTAGATGATCAAGTAATTGTTGTAGATATTTTACTGATTTTACAGGATCTTTATTTTGAGTACTGAAAAAAGATGGCACGCACCAAAGAATGCCTAAATTGTTATCTATACATATTTTTCTAATAGCGGAATGTCCTACTAAGGTGTGTTCCGTTACGTTACGGCATAATATCAGCAGTCCTTTTAGGCGAGTACAGTTCTCAGGTATCCATAAATAAGCTGCTGTATTTACCTTTAGATTTGTATCATAAGTAAAAGAGTCCTCATAAGAAAATTGGAATACTTGATTCTCAGGACTTCTGAGTGCCTCTATATTTGCGGTACAAAAGAGAGAACTTAAAATACATAGTATGGTATATAAGAGAGCGTTTTTCATATAACCATTTTGAGTTCTTTATAATATAGAGTACTTATTTTTTAAGTTAACGCTATCTCACACTATAAGTATCTATGTCTCTAAGACTAGTATCTATAAGACGATGTTTACGTAAACTTTCGACGTTCTTTGATGTATAAAGCTTGGGCGTATGATGATGTAGTTAAAGTTTTTCTTACCCTGTCTCATAAAGCTTAAACCCCGTTAAACCATGTTAAGAACTAAAGGTGTCGTATTTGCTATATTCACTGTAAGCTTAAGTGTGTTTTCTTACGCACAAGTAGCTCAACAACAAAGTTCAACTATATCCTCAGATAGCACTCAGTCTAATAAAGCTGATGGTATTGTTACTTTGGATCCATTTACAGTAGCGCCAGAGAGTGATCCGCAACGTGCGGCAAATACCTCTGCTATTACGGCTTACTCTGCTCCTATCAAAGAGCTACCTGTGCAGGTTCAGGTTTTTACACCTGAGTTTATGGAGTCTGTTGGTGCAACGGATTTATATGGCGCATTGCAATATGCTGCAGGCACTATGGTTATTCCTAACACCGAGAGCAGCTTATCGAATCCATTTAGTGCTATTGGTGTTGTCCAACCAAACGTTAGTATACGTGGACAGGCAGCAACAGGTGCCTCCAATGTTATTAAAGATGGATTTAAAGAAATATTAATTACAGACATCGCTTTTATTTCACGTGTTGATTTACTAGAGGGGCCTGCAGGTGCTTTATATGGTGAAGGTAATTTAGGTGGAGCAGTAGCGTACTCTGGTCCGCAACCTCCCAAAGTTAATACAACTTCATTTACTCAGGCCATTGGTAGTTTTGGATTTAGACGCTCGGTTTTATCTATCGGTGGTCCTATCACAAAAGATGGAAAATTAAGCTATATTTTACCTATTTCCTACCAACAGGGGGGTGTATCAGAAATGTGGGGATTCGATCAGCGAATCGCTACAAATCCAACATTTGTATATAAGCCTAGATCAGATACTACATTCCGCGTTTCCTACCAGTATGGTGATACAGATCATTCTTTCACTGATTCGGGTTTTGGTATGAATAACGATTCAGCTGCGTACGGTGTAAGTCCATCAAATCGTGTATTAACAAGTGCAACTAATTATATACTTCCATCTCCAAATTTAAGAACTTTTAGATGGTCTGGACCTGATACTTTTGCTCGTCAAAGAGCTTGGTCGTACGAGTTATCTTTTACTAAAGAATTTTCTCCTGATTTATATTTTTACACTGGATATAACTATGAAGAGTATCATCGCAAAAGTAGGGGCTATACTATAAGTTTACAGACAGGAACGAATGGCACTGGTGCAAATGGAATGGCAGCAGTAGCTGCTGATCCTGCATACAAGGCGCTCTTAAGAAGTGATGGTGCTGTAGTTAGGTATTTTCCAAATGAGTACTACGGTGATGGATATGAAATTCAGCCAGCTTGGATATCTAACCTATATTATCACAAAAAATTGAGTTTTGTTGATGCAAGTATAGTGACTGGTGCATATTATTCAGCATACGAGCAAAGTCAGGACAAAGGGCGTATTAGGTATATGACAAGCGATTCTTCGTCTTTATCCCAAGACCTCAACGGAATAACAAATGCAACTGATATCAATGGTAATACAGTAAGTATTGGGCCAAGAATTTCAGAGCAACAAGCTTTAGCATGGTATAGGTCCCCACAGGATTATACGAGCGTTTACCATTGGAGCAGCTTTGGTGGTATGCCAGCAACTCCTTATCCTGATTATGTGATTTCAAAATATTTCGATAAGAATATTTATCTTAATACGATCACTAAATGGCTAAAAAATAAGTTAATAGCTAATATTGGATTGTTATATATACGAGACGACAGAACGAGCAGGGTTTACCGTTCTTCTTCGGATCCTTATGGTCCTAATGGTTCACAAATATTACCATCAGATCCTGATTTTAACGGATTTAATACCAATCCATATGCAGTTTTTCCTGCTAACGCTCATCTACTTAATGGTACATTAGTGGCAGGTAGACTAGTTCCAGTAGGGGCAGCCACTCCATACTACACAACAAGTGCAACAGCTATTTCTTATGCAGGAAATAATCAGTTTAATGATTCTGCATCATTTAATACACGTCCAAAACCGATGAAGGAGGCATCTCCATCATTATCATTATCATACATGATAACTGACGATCTTAACGTATATTTAAATGGTTCTTCAGCAATGGATCCAGGACCTACTTACTCAGGCAGAGACGGTAATGGTGTGCCGATAGATGCTCCTATTTATAAAAATACTGAAACAGGACTTAAATATGAAGCTTGGCATGATAGAGTATGGTTTCTGGCCGATGCTTATAGAACGACTTCAAATAATTATGAGAGTAGTGTAGCTTGGGCATTTAATAACACCAACACTACGGGATTTAGTGCTTATATACCTGAAACTCTGCGTGTTCAAGGTATGGACTATTCATTGGATATGAAAGTCACTGATAGTTTACGTGTTTTCCCTAGTTGGTCAGTAAATCAAGGTGAAATTACAAGTGTTGGTTCATTTGTTACTCCAAACAATCAGACTCCTGGTATTTTGGCTGTTCAACAGGGTACAGCAAATGTTAATGCAAATGTATATATAGGTACTAATCCATTTAATTTACCAAAGCATTTAGGTCGTTTGCGTGCGCGCTATGATTTTCTAACTGGTCCACTCAAAGGGCTTTGGCTTCAGCCTGGAATGACCTACTCTGGTAGTGTTCAAGTTGTTGCTGTTAATAATGGCTCATCAACAACTAATTCTTCTGGTGTTGTTGTTACTACAGCTCCTACCTATACGCTTACTACATTATATTCAAAAACACTTATCAATTTTGATATGGGCTATGAGCCACCTGTCTTTAAAGGTAAGGTAAGATTTATATTTAATGCTACAAATCTAGGATATAATCAGGAGTGGTACCAAGTCGGCACCAATGGATATTTTAATCCGCCTCCTACCTATCATTTTACTACAGTTATAAATTTCTAGTAGGTGTTAGGTGTATAAACTGGGCTATTTGTTATAGCCCAGTTTTTTTATTTACTAAAACTTCTATGGGTTAATATTGATTTAACTCATATGAGGGTGTCTTCAAATTTTTATATATTCAGTTTGTTATATCTTACTACCTTTTTGGCGGTAAGAGGTGATCAAGGTAATGTGTTTAAAAATGGTGATCCAAATCAATATATAGCCTGGAATGATGATAAAGGTCAGATCATTAACGCACATGATGGTGGAATAATATCGTTTGGGGGTACTTACTATTGGTATGGCATGATTCTTAGGCCAATGCCTGTTGGCAAAAAGGGCGCTAACGGCGCGGCAACAACTGAAGGTATTTCCTTATATAGCTCTAAGGATCTCTATCACTGGCATAATGAGGGTATAATATTAAAGTGTTCTGATAAGATAAATGATCGATTACGTGGACCAATGCGTTTTGAGCGTCCCAAAATAATTTTTAATGATAAAACGCAAAAATTTGTTTTATGGTTTCATTACGTTGGATATCCAGGAGACCATGGGGACCTTCCAGGTTTAGGGGATGCAGGAGTCGCTACATCCAACTCGATCAAGGGACCTTTTTCATTTCGCGGTACTGTGAGACCGGTAGATCAAAATGCATCGGTTAAAGACTGTACGCTATTTAAGGACCAAGACGGTACTGCCTATTTTGTTTATGATCACAAAGATGGAGATAACCGATGCCTTTATATTGTGAAACTTTCCGACGACTATCTTACGCCGACAAAAACATGGTCACGTCTAGAAAATTGTCGAAGAAAAGAAGCCCCTGTTTTAATTAAGAAAAATAATATTTATTATCTCATTACATCTGACATGTCCGGTTGGCGTGCAAATCCAACGCATGTTTATTGTTCTAATAAAGCTTTAGGTCCCTATGTAGAATTATCTAAACCCTGCAATGGGCCTTCATCTGAAATTTCTTATAATACGCAGCCTACTTACGCTATTGAAAGACCAGGAAGTCCTGGTGATTGGATACTCATGACAGAGCGTCATAATACACAGAACTTTGTTAACTGTTCATATGTGTGGCTACCACTTGTATTTGGAAATGAAGGTAAGGTAACATTGCCTTATCTCCAGATGTGGAGTTACTAAGCATTTAAAATGGTGGAGGTGGCGGGAGTTGAACCCGTCTCTCCCATGGGTTGAATTTGTTGGTCTGGATTCATTTTTCAGAGAGTAAAATCACTCTACATACGAGCGTTTTAGTGGAAAGAGAATTCGGCATCAAAAGGCACAGAACGGCACCAGAAATGAGAGGAGGTGAGAGGATTTTTCTTGGTGCAAAGGGCCAATGCGATGTCGGTGCCCAACAACCGCTCGATAAAGGTCGTCTTACCAGCGCCGACTGGGCCGCTGACGTGGATCAGCGCGCGTTCTCTCACAGCCCAAGCTCTCCGCCGAGGATCTTCGTCACGAACCGCTCGCCCGTGGTTTCAGCCGCCACCGTCTGCCGGATCCGTTCCTTCACCTCCGCCACGCTACCGTGCCGCGCGCCCTGAAGCTTTGGGGCGATGACGAAAATCCATTCAAGCACCTCATCGCATCACAGTCTGAGGAGGCCAAAACATGGCGGGAGACGATGGGCATCCTGTTGAAGAACCTGCAACCCGATACAAGCGGGCGCACGGTTTGGCGAGGTTGGTATTTTAACTCAGTCAGCGCCCGCAAGCGCCTCTGGAGACAACTCGAAGCAAAGGCCGTTTTTGTCAACGCACGCATTGGTATGAGCGCAAGCCGGTCGCGCCGGATTGCGTGTCGACCTGAATTCGTAAACAAGCATGGTGCCCTTTGGGAAATTCGGTCGCCCCGTTCGGCTCGCGATTTGGCTCCAATTTTCCGGGCAATTGGCGCCAAATATCCCGAACAGCGAGAGGTCGTGTTTCCCAAGGGAGTTCGGTTTGAACTGGTGGGAAACCCGGGCTGGAGAACGATACGTCGGGATGGACAATCCAGAAAAGTGCGCCATTATGTGGTCCAAGAAAAGAGATGATCACTGAAAGAAAATTGAGTTCAGCCCTTGCTAAGATCGCTCGCTGGGAGGCTAGCCATCCTCATGGTAAGGCGATGAGTGGGCTGTCCATACCGGCGAATTATTATTTCGGAGCAAAGCCGCGCAAAAGAGCCAAGCCCGTTCGTCGCAAAACTCATTCTTCCACTGCGGCGAGTTGAGGCGACTGCAACCTGGGGTAACCCGGACATTAGCTTCACTCCACGCGCCTCCCGCTCCGGCAAAGAGAAAATCCGTTCCCCTGCGATTGGATTCGGAAAGGACATGGTCGAAGGCGCCGATCACTACGACACTTTCGAGAAGGCGAAGGAGCAATATCTCCTCGATGCCGACACCGACTACTCCGACCTGCCGCTCCACGTCTTCGGATTCACGACGACCAACGGCCGGTTTGTAAACCGCGAAGAGGCGTACAATATCGCCCGGGTTTCCGGCCAAGTGAAAAAACAAAAGACTACCATGAAATCCTTCGCGTCCGAGGACCTGTCTGCCCCGTAAGGCCCAATTTCGAGCACCCGATTACAATGCGTTCGGGCAGTAGCCGGCATGGTCCATTTGCCGAGCGCCTTGGCCATGGCGCTGGGCGCCGTCGCCGGCGGCTATGGCGCCGCCAGCGTGGCCCGGCAGATCGGCAAGACTCACGTCCGCCGCTTTGTGATCTTCGTCGGCCTCTCGATCAGCGTCGCGATGTTCATCCGGATCCTGTAGCCGGGCCGATGACCGGGCGCCGCCGCCCGCCCGCTAGCGGCCGCCTTGGATTGGACCCGGTTGGACATGGCCTTCCGATGTCAATCGGAGGCGCTCGCCCTTGTGGTGAATTTCCCGGTCTTGCTCGAAATCCTCGCTCAGCGTAGCGCTCTTCAGACGGCCATTCTCGTAGAGTTCAATTCCATGGAAGACGCTTGCCGCACAGGGCACGCCGTCGATTCGCACGGGATGCCGGACAAAGAAATGCTTGAGCGCGCCGCTGGGATAGAATGCCGCCTGCACGCCTTCCGAGCCTCCCAAAATCCCCCAAATCCCTCCCCCGCGGCAGACATGGCCTTGAATCTCCACGTCCCGCGGAAAGGAGCAAACGGTGATGATGCCCTGCTCGTTCTGAAAGACCCAGGTGCCGCTCGGAATGAAGAAACGGCCCAGTGGAATGTCCGCCGAGGCGGTGAAGCTCGCTGGCACACCGTTGGGATGCAGATGCACCCAACCTTGCTTGCAGGGGCGTCCGCCAATGGTCGTGTCCGCGGCCACAGATCCGGTCACAAATCCCCGCTGATCGACCTTGGCCTTTTCAAAGTTCACTCCGTGCATGGTGACGTTCTTCTGCCAGCCGGTCCACGCGCCAAAGAGCTTCGACAGGCCGGTGTTTTCGTTCGGGTTTTGATCCCCGGTTTCTCCGGTCACGGCCGAAGCCGCGAATAAGGCGAGAAAACAGCATCCCGCCATCATTCCCAAGGCGTTGCGCGTGCCATATTGTGCGATCATGTGAATCCTCCGTGTCAGTTGTTGCCTTTTGCCGAAAATTCCAAGCAGGGAAGGGGAGGGATCGCGTTCGCATGCCAATTCCAGGACCTTCAGAAGGGTCGCGCCATATTCCGGCAACGTATCCGCGGGCATCCGCCGCAGCACGAATTCGTCGCAAGCGAGCTCGCAGTCCGTCTGCGCCATGCGGGCCCCGAGCCAGACCAGCGGATTGAACCAATGCAGCGCCAGCGAACCCCGGATCAGTCGGCTGGCCACCATATCGCGGCGGCGCCAATGCCCGAGTTCATGGAGAATGACGAGACGCAACTCGTCTGGGGCAAGGCCCTCCGCCATGCGCCGGGGAACGAAAAGATGGGGCCGCCAGAAGCCGCCCAACGCCGCAGTGCCCGCCGAATCGGTCACGTGCACCAGGATCCGGCGTTTGATGCGAAGCAATTGCGCGATTTCCGCGACCGCAGCCTCGATTTCCGGACCGGCGCGCCCCGCTGGTTCGCGAATCAGCCGTTGCAGCCGCAGCCATCCCAGAAGCTGGACGCCCAGCAAGGCCCCAAATCCTGCCACCCAAACAATTGGCAAAACGCGCGCGGCCTCCGAGACGGAGCTGGACCGGATTTCCGCCGACGGGATCCGGGTTCCGGCTGAAATGGAATAGGGCTGCGCCGATGAAATCGGACCAGCCGCAGGCCCATCGCGCCGCCCCCCGGCCAGCCCCGCATGCGACACGAGACGCTCGAGGTGCACCAGGTTGAACGGGCTCCATCTCGCCGGCAGGGAGACGGGAACCAACAGGGCCACCGCCACAACTATCCATCCGGCGAAAAGCAACCGAGCCGGGATTCGGCTGCGAACAGCCATTCTCACCACGCCCAAAACGAGGATCAGACACCCAATCCGGCAAGATTGGGCGACGATCATCGGAAACACTAGGGTGAGTAAGTTCACCGGCGGCGCCCTTTCACCCGCAGGATTTGTTTGAGCTTCTTGATATCGTCCCCGGAAAGCTCGGTCCGTTCGCAGAAATGCAGCAGCAGGGGCCCGGTGGCGCCCTGGAAGACCCGGCGCAAGAACGAGTCCCCTTCCGAGGTCACGCATTCCTCACGGCTGAGGAGGGGCGAATAGATGTTCATGTTTCCCCGTTTCGTGACCTTGAGCACTTTCTTCGCCGCCAGCCGGGCAAGAAAGGTGTTGACCGTCTTTTGCTTCCAGCGTCTCCCGGGAGGCAGGCTGGCGTGCACCTGGGCGGCGGTCGGCTGGGAATTCAGCCAGACCGCATTCATCACATCCCATTCGGCGGAGGAGATTCTGGGTATCATGCGTCTTACAAATGTAAGATTAGTCCTACAGTTGTAGGAATAGTCAACCATGAATTTTCTCGGCGCTGCGCGCGGCCCTGGCTCGGGTGTCACGGACTGCATGGCCGACGTTGGACGAACCGCCGATTTTCACCGGTGGGGTCCGACCGGACCCATCCCGTCTGGCCGGGCGAAGCTTGTGCGTCGGCCGGCAAGTGGTGAAGATGGCGCAATCAGTTGGAGAACTTGAATAGCGAGTCGGCGTAATCCATACCACAGCGGCCGGTGAAATAGGGAGAGAATAGGGGCCCATTCTTCCCCTATTTCATAATGGAGGGATGCGCGACACTACGCGCGTGAATTCATCCGCATTTTCCTATCCTGTCACAGCCGTCCAGATTCTCGAAACGACCGCTGGCAGCGCGACAAAACAAACAAAATGATGCCAGAGATATTGCGCGCGAATCCGCTGACATTGATGAACGAACGCGAGGTCGCGGTTTTTCTCGGTATTTGCCCGCGCTCGGTGAGGAACTTCACAGCCCGCGGCTTGCTTCCGGTGATTCGATTGGGCCGCCGCAGGTTGTATCGGCGCGATGCCGTTATGGCGGCCCTGGCGAAGTTGGAGGTTGCCGGGAGGTGCTGAGGCCTGTCCTTGAGGGCATCACGGCTGGATCGCGAAATACGCTTCGGCGTCCTTCTTGCGGGCGAGCGAGCGGTAGCTATCGAAAAGTACCTGGTCGCCTGCCCGATGGCCGAGCATCGCTGCGGTCTTCGCGGCGTCGGAGTGCAACGCGTAATGGTACGAGCCAAAACTGTGCCGCATCGCGTTTGTACGTTTCTCGCCCCAGTCGGGGAAGCCGGCTTCCTTCACGAATTCCGCCCAGCGCGCGTTGAATTTGCCCGGCGCAATGCGGCTTGACCGGTTAGGGACCGTACGCAGCCATGCGATGCAGTTGGGCACCAGATCCAGCACGCGCAAACGGCGTTTCTTCGCGATTTGCGGGCCGATTGTGATCATACCCTCGTCGAGATCGATTGAGCTCCAATCGAGCCTGGTAATTTCGCTCGTTCGGATTCCGGCGAAGAGCCCGAGGGCGACAGTCGCCAGTAGACGACCTTTTTGTTCGGTCCGAGCGGCGACGATCAGTTTCTTCGCCTCTTGTGGCGTGAGAATGCTGGGCGCCTTCCAGTCGATCTTCGGCGTGCTGATTGCGTCGGCCGGATTCCCAGAAGCACGATAGCCCTTGGAAATCGCCCAGTTGAAGAAGGTTCGGACAGTGATGAGATAGTTTTTCTTCGAGCGCGCCGAAAGGCCGGCGACGGTCTTGTCGGAAATGCCGCGTAAGTCGCGCAGCCATTCCTCGATTTCGTTGCGGGTGATTTCGGCCACGCCACGCTCGCCGAATCGTTGCTCGAAGATTGCGAGGCGATTGCGCAAGTCGCGTACGGACCGGTCGCGCAGATTCTCCGCTTCCTTTTGCGCCAAGAGTTTCCCGATCGCTTCCGCGACCGTGAGTGCTCCTGCGGGCGGATGGTGCTGCTTTTTTGCCAGTTCCGCCGCTTCCTTGAGGGTCAGCCCGGTCCCGGAAAGAACGCCCAGGGCGGCGAGCGCATCCTCGCGCTCGGCCGGAGAGAGCAGGAAATGCTTCTGCCCATCGCGATTGATACCGCCATGCTGGTCCTTGGCCCAGGTCTCAGCGGCATCGAGGGCCGAAAACTGTTTGAACCGCCGCTCACCCGCGAGGCGCCGCGGAATCGTGACTCGATACGAGAGGCCGCCATCGTGGCCCGAATAACGGTTGATGATTTCGCGAATGCGAATGCCGGAGCCGGCCGGAAACTCCCAGCGGCGCAGCTTGTTTTTGCCTGTCTGTGCCATTCGCTTCCGTCTTTTGCCGGAAGCTGCTCTCAATGTCACCCTTTTTGAGAGGAATTGGAGAGGAGTTTCATAACTCGTTGATAAAATGGTGGAGGTGGCGGGAGTTGAAATCGGTTAGGCTAATTACGTAAAATGCTGCTAATAATGTAACTGCATTACATAGGGGAAATAGCATATTTAATAAGTTTGCACAGAGAGGCAGGATTAGGCACTAAATGGCAAATATTTGGGCAGGAATTGGGCAGGAATTATAAATGCTTTTTACATATAAAATATTTATAATAATAACCCACTGACTCTCATTGTTTTGCCTATGATGACTGTCTCACTAAGTATCTTCATAATACTTATCCTTTGCTAATAATTAGTTAAACCAAATGTTATTAGCATCTTAAACTGCAATTCGCATACCTATCGTCTATTTTGTAATTAGTTTAGCTGTTTTGGCTTAATTTAAAACATGATTCTAGGGGGTGGGGTGCTCACCTAGAACGGTTTATCTATATCTAAGCTATACCAACGTATATGTTAGGAGAAAACATAAAGAATTAGCAGCTACCTAGATAATGAATGCTATTTCTTAACGCTCTTTAAAAACTTGCTGCATTCAGGATGTAGCAACTGCCAGCACTCTAGTCCATGTCCTGCTGCTATCCTATCTATAGTTTCTAACCAGATTTGTTTCTTCCTTGGCGATTCAAGGTACTGGTAAAACTTATAGTCAAAGCCAGCTTTAGCAGCAAATTCCTGCTGGGTTAATCCAGATTGGATACGTAGCGTCCTAAAGCGCTCCTTTAACTGGGCAATATCAAGCACATATACACTGTAGCTTATACGGTGTAATGTTGACACCTAACGATCTACAGTGCTGAGATTGTGGAGTATTCCATTCGTTTACTATTACGGTAACGCATGCGACTAAGCCTCGGTTTCTAGTGTTCTTATATGAGTGATACTAATCTTTCTGCGTTCATATGGTCTGTTGCTGATTTACTAAGAGGTGACTATAAGCAATCAGAGTATGGTAAGGTCATATTGCCATTTACTGTACTACGTCGTTTAGACTGTGTCTTAGAGCCTACTAAGGAATCAGTATTATCAGTATTAAAGAATCAGAAAGCGGGTGTTAACCCTGAGCCATTTCTATTACGCGCTTCTAAACAGCTTTTTTATAATACGTCACAGCTTGATCTTAAGAAATTGATGGGTGATCAGGATCATATAGCAGAAAACCTCCGTGCCTACATGCAGGCTTTCTCTCCAGCTGTCAGGGACATCTTTGTATCTTTTGAATTTCACACTCAAATTGATAAGCTCGCTAAAGCAAAATTACTTTACCTAGTAACCGAGAAGTTTGCTAATATCGATTTACATCCTGATACAGTTAGCAATGCAGAGATGGGTGCAGTGTTTGAGGAACTAATTCGTAAGTTTGCAGAATTGTCTAACGAAACAGCTGGAGAACATTTCACTCCACGGGAGGTTATTAAGTTGATGGTTGATCTTCTGTTTATCGAAGATGATCAGGCTTTGCGGGCTAAAGGTGTAGTTAGAACTATTTATGATCCTACTGCTGGCACTGGTGGTATGTTAAGTGTAGCAGGTGAATACTTAGCTAACTATAATTCCTCAGCACGCTTGGTAATGCATGGTCAGGAATTAAATCCTGAGTCATATGCGATATGTAAAGCTGACATGCTTATCAAGGGACAGGATATAAGTAATATTGTATTTGGTAACACGCTTTCTGAGGATGGGCTGCAAGGTAGGTTGTTTGACTATATGTTATCCAATCCTCCATTTGGTGTAGAATGGAAAAAGATAGAAGACATTATTGTTAAAGAACATGAACAAAAGGGTTTTAATGGTAGATTTGGTGCAGGGTTACCAAGAGTCAGTGATGGTTCACTTCTATTCCTTCTTCATCTTATATCAAAGATGCGTCCTGCTGTAGACGGGGGTAGTCGTATTGGTATTGTTCTAAATGGCTCACCACTTTTTACAGGTGGAGCTGGTTCTGGTGAGAGCGAGATAAGACGTTATGTTTTAGAGAACGATCTTGTAGAGGCAATAATTGGCCTGCCTACTGATATGTTCTATAACACTGGTATTAGTACATACATCTGGATCGTTAGTAATCGTAAACCAGATCATCGTAAAGGAAAGATACAGCTCATTGATGCCACCAAGTTATATCGGAAAATGCGTAAGAATTTAGGAGAAAAAGGCAAAGAACTTAGCCAAGAAAATATAGAAGACATTACTAAACTTTTTGGTGATTTTAAAGAAGTTGCGCGCAATGGAGTACCAATTAGCAAAATATTTAAGAACGAAGAATTTGGTTATAACACTATTACAGTAGAACGTCCTCAAAGAGATGCTGAAGGTAAAATTATAATAAGCACGAAAGGTAAGACTAAGGGTAAATCTATGCCCAATGCGGAACTCAGAGATACAGAGAATGTGCCGTTAAGTGAAGATATTGAATCATATTTCAAGCGAGAAGTATTACCTCATGCGCCTGATGCATGGATTGATCATGAGAAGACTAAGAAAGGACATGAAATACCTTTCAATAGACACTTCTATGTATTTCAGCCTCCAAGGCCATTGGACGTAATTGATGCCGAGTTAAAACAAACCACTGATCGCATTTTAACAATGATTGGCAATCTTACCAAATGAGCTTATCCCGTTATAAAGAATATAAAGATAGTGGTGTGGAATGGCTGGGGATGGTTCCAAAACATTGGGAAATTAAACCGCTTTTTTCTATATGTATTGAAAATAAATTTAAAAATAAAAATATAGTTGAGAACAACCTACTGTCGCTAAGTTACGGTGAAATTGTTAGAAAAGATATTACATCAAATGAAGGTTTGCTACCCGAGTCATTTGAAACGTATCAAATTATAAAAAAAGGATATATAATTTTAAGGCTCACCGATTTACAGAACGACAAAAAAAGTTTGAGATCCGCCATAGCTCAAGAAGATGGAATTATTACATCAGCTTACACTGCAATTAAAATCACATCGGTAAACTGTAGTTACATAAATTTTCTGCTAAGGGCATATGATTTAATTAAAGTTTTTTACTCAATGGGAGGAGGATTAAGGCAATCTTTGAAATTTAGTGATTTAAAAAACTTATCAGTGACTATACCACCTATTGAAGAACAACGAATCATTGCCGCCTTTCTCGATCGCGAAACAAGCAAGATTGACTCACTAATTTCTGAACAAGAAAAACTTATTGAGCTACTTAAAGAGAAGCGCCAAGCAATTATCTCTCATGCTGTCACTAAGGGTTTAAATCCAGATGCAGAAATGAAGGATAGTGGTGTCGAGTGGTTAGGGAAGGTGCCAAAGCATTGGAGTATATCGCAAGTTAAACATCTTTTTCATTTGGGTAGAGGTAGAGTTATATCTAGCGAACTGTTATCTGATAAAGGACTTTATCCTGTCTACTCATCTCAAACACTGAATGACGGATGCTTTGGGTATATAGATACTTATGATTACGATAGTGAACAAATAACTTGGACTACTGATGGAGCTAATGCTGGCACAATATTCCTAAGATCAGGAAAGTATAATTGTACCAATGTATGCGGAACCTTGAGTTTAAAATATACTAATTTTCATTTGAAGTATGGTATGTATTACCTCGGTTACGCGACACAGTTTTACAAAAGACCTGATACTAATGGCGCAAAAATCATGAATAACGAAATGGCATCTGTTTTAATATTAATGCCTGAATTAGATGAACAATCTGCAATCATATCCTTTCTCGATCACGAAACAGCGAAGATCGACGAATTAACAAAAGAAACTTTTAAAGTTATTGAATTACTTAAAGAACGTCGTTCTGCACTAATCTCAGCTGCTGTTACTGGACAGATAGATGTGAGAAACTTTGTTCCAAAGGAGGCTGCATGAGCCTACACAAAGAAGTTAATTTTGAAACAGAGATATGTGACTATTTAGTTTCACATGGTTGGTTATACAAAGAAGGAGATGGATCAAACTATGATAGAGTATTGTCTCTTTACCCAAACGATGTACTTGAGTGGGTTCAGAACGCTTATCCAACTGCTTGGGAAGCTATAACTAAGAATCACGGCGCTAAAGCCAAAGGAGTTTTATTATCACGTATACGTGAAGAGATAAATGCACGTGGTACGCTTGAGGTGCTTAGACATGGAATACAGATGCTAGGTCTAAGGAATGAACTAAAGCTGGCAGAGTTTAAACCAGCTTTGGCAATTAATCCTGATATTATAGCACGCTATAAAGCTAATCGTTTACGTGTTATTAGACAGGTACACTATTCAGAGCATAATGAGAATAGCATCGATTTGGTTCTTTTCCTAAACGGTATTCCTGTTGCAACGGTCGAGTTAAAAACCGACTTCACACAAAGTATTGATGATGCGATCGACCAGTATCGATATGATCGTAATCCGCGTCCGAAGGGGCAAGCTCCTGAAACGTTACTCTCTTTCCCAAATGGCGCATTAGTACATTTTGCAGTTAGTAACAGTGAAGTGGCAATGACCACTCAACTAATAGGAATGGCTACAAAGTTCCTTCCTTTTAACCTCGGTGATAATGGCGGTAAGGGTAATCCCATTAATCCTAAGGGCGGACATCGCACAACTTACTTATGGGAGAATGTCTGGGAACGTGAAAGTTGGTTAGAGATACTTGGGCGTTATCTGATTACTAAGCGTAAAAACAATAAGATTAGTGACATTACATTTCCTCGCTATCATCAGCTTGATGCAACACGTAAGCTGCAAGCTGCTATTTCAGCTGAGGGGGCTGGAGGTAAATACTTAATCCAACACTCAGCAGGCTCTGGTAAGACAAAGTCTATTGCATGGACTGCACACTTCTTAGCAGAACTCCATGATAAAGATAATAGGAAGGTATTTGATACTATTGTAGTGGTCTCAGATCGTAATGTTATTGATCAGCAGCTACAGGAAGAGCTATTCGATTTTCAGCGCACCGTTGGTGTGGTTTATACAGTAAAAGGTCGTGAGGGTAACAGTAAGAGCACAGAGTTAGCAGAAGCACTTTCTGGAGATAAGAAGATTGTCGTATGCACTATTCAGACATTTCCTTTTGCCTTAGAGGCTGTTCGTGAACTATCTGCCACAAGTAAGAAACGATTTGCTGTTATAGCGGATGAAGCTCACAGTTCTCAAACAGGTGAAGCAGCTTCCAAACTCAAAGAGGTATTATCTGCAGAGGAGCTAAAAGAATTAAGCGATGGTGGTGAGATAAGCACAGAAGATATTCTTGCATTACAAATGACTACGCGTGCAGAAGATAAAGGCATTACGTTTATTGCTTTTACTGCCACACCTAAAAATAAAACGATGGAGATATTTGGTACACGCCCTGATCCTACTCGTAAAATAGGTCCAGATAATATCCCACATCCCTTCCATGTCTATTCGATGAGACAAGCTATTGAAGAAGGCTTCATTCTTGATGTTCTTAAGAATTACACCCCATATAAACTAGCTTTTAAGTTAGCTAATGAGGGCAAGGAGTTTAACGAAAAAGAGGTGGAGCGTAATACTGCGCTTAAAAAGATTATGGGTTGGGTTAAGCTTCATCCTTACAATATAGCCCAAAAGGTTCATATCGTAGTAGAGCATTATCGTGAATACGTCAGCCATCTATTGAATGGAAAAGCTAAAGCAATGGTTGTTGTTGGTAGCAGACTTGAAGCCGTTAGGTGGCAGATTGCTATAAATAAGTATATTAAAGATCAGAACTATCAGTTGCATACGCTGGTAGCTTTCTCAGGTGAGGTGCATGATAAGGAATCGGGTGATGAATCATTTTCTGAAACTAGTCGCACCCTTAACCCTGATTTAAATGGTCGCCAAATACGTGATGCTTTTGATGAAGGTGACTATCAAATACTGTTAGTAGCTAATAAGTTTCAGACTGGCTTCGACCAACCTCTTCTTTGCGGTATGTATGTAGATAAGAGATTGGCTGGTATCCAAGCAGTACAAACGCTTTCAAGGCTTAATCGAGCATATAACGGCAAAGATACGACCTACATAATCGACTTCATTAATGATCCTACAGATATTTATGAAGCATTTAAGGTTTATTACAGCACCGTAGTGCTATCGGATACCACCGATCCGAATATTGTTTATAATTTAAAAAGTAAATTGGATGCCACGGGTTACTATGACAGTTTTGAGGTGGAGCGTGTTGTGGTTGCTGAACTAAACCCTAATTCAAAGCAAAGTGATTTAGTGCGTGCTATCGAACCAGTGCAGCAACGTATCATTAATAAATACAAGGCAGCTCAAGAATCATTAATGCGTTCTAAATCGAAAGGTGATGATGCTGCCGTATTAATATCTCAAGAAGAGATAGAAACATTAGTGCTTTTTAAATCCGATTTAGGTACATACATTCGTCTATATACATTCCTTTCTCAGATATTCGATTATGGTAATACGGATGTAGAGCGTAGATTTATTTTCTTTAAACGTCTTTTGCCACTGCTTGAATTTGGACGTGAAAGGGAAGGTATAGATCTCTCAAAGGTCGTTCTTACGCATCACAGCCTAAAGAACATGGGTAATAGAACTATTCATCTTAATGAAGGAGATGATACTAAGCTAGATCCTATCACTGATGCTGGTGGTGGTTCTGTACAGACAAGAGAGAAAGCCTTGTTAAATGAAATTATAGAGAAGGTTAATAACCTATTCAGCGGTGACTTAACTGATGGTGATCAGCTTATGTACGTAAATACATTAAGTGAAAAGATTGCCGAATCCAAGGTCTTGGCTCCACAGGCTGCAAACAACAGTAAAGAGAGATTCGCAAATTCACCTGACTTCGATAAGGCATTAGAGGATGCAATTATGGATGCATTTGCTGCCCATACTTCGCTAAGTACGCAGGCAATTAATTCACCTACTGTTAGAGCAGGACTAAAAGACATACTGCTTAACCATACTGGTCTTTATGAAAAGCTAAGGAAAAGTGCTTAAAATAAATGATGAAATTAACAGAAGAACAGATAAAGCAAGTTCTTGCCGAAATTGGCAGAATAGGAGGCAAATCCAAAAGTGATAAAAAGCGGGCTTCTAGCCGTTTGAACGCAGCCAAAGCTACAGAGGCTCGGATAAAGAAGAAAAAGGAAAGTTAGGATTACGTGCTTATGCTGCTTGTAATTAAATTACTATGCTTAACAGGCTCATATATATCCTAAATTAAGCCTTACGTTTGTATATATAAGAATTTGATCAAGACAGCGTGTGTCTTTCGCATTTGTTTGCTAATCAGTCTAAGCGCTTAGGTAATTAGCTAACTTATATTGGTGGATTGTTTATCAATCTGGATTAGAGTTTAAGGGGCAGGGGTGCTCCGCTAGGAAGCCTTATTATGCATTGAGGTATACCAAGGTATAGGCCAAGGCTAGATCTGCCTTTTTATCGTGACACCCTTGTGCTCAAATATGTATATGAAGTGTAAAACTAGTTAAAGAACGACGAGATTGTCTAGTAAGTATGTGAGTGTGGTACTTAGAAGTGGTCTAATTCATTAACTGCTAATCTGGCTCGTTTTAGTTGTTGAAATCATCTTGTCAATGGACTCACAAAATTCGAGTCTTATTTAATGGAGCTAGCTGAGCAATACCCATTATTAACGGTTATTATTTGGGGTCTTTTTCTTATCGCGATTCTGCTTAAGATATATGCCAACCGCGTTAGATTTCTTAATAGGTACGAGATGCCACAGGCTTTCTCTCGTTCAACAAGCTTTGTAACCAAATTTTATTTTTCGAGAATCACTCTCTTCTGGATCGTCTTTCTGAGCATATTCTTCATTCACAATATCAAGACTCAGCTCTTTGCCCTCGGTTTTTACAATATCGTCGGTATCGTATCGTTTTTCTACGGGTCTCGTAAGTCTATCAAAAAATGGAAGCGTGTTAACTTCCAAGTTCAAGAACTGCAGGCGAGGGAACAGGGTGTAAGCTTCGATCCAGAATATGCTTTGTTCAAGGCAGAGAAAGCTGCTGAGAAGATGGTTGAGAACATAATGGTCGAGAATGGTCAGTTTTAGCCAATTCTATAGAATCGCGTTTGGCTAATGCTGCTATAGTATTGATAGTATTTAGTAATTCATGAACCCCTACTTAAACACTAATGCAAATTTTGAAAAAAGATTAGATCTAAGACTTGGTAAACTAAGATCGCATCGGGGAAAAATCCATTACCCTTCTAATTAGTGATTGACGCTAAACTCTCTGCTCTTGAACTAACTGTCACTGCTTATATATGGCTTCAATAGGGTATCTATTGTCAAAAGGTTAAGGTCCACTTAAAATACGGATTTTACTGCTAAATGATAAGTGTTATATAGTTTCTTTAAGAGTTTATGGTGGTCAATCCCGCATTATCAAAAAGTACATCTGGTAATCTTGCTTTCGTTAAGGAAGTAGCCAAATACTTCATGGATTTCTTAGAGACTGATTTTCATAAACGAAATATACCTAAGAGGTCTATCAAGTTAAGAAATAGAGATAATCTATTAACGGGGGTTAATTTATCAAAGTACCCGACTTTTCTTAAAGAGATTTATAAGTTGGTAGCTAATTCCTTTAGTGGCGATGGGACCAAAAAGTTAAGCAGATCTGTATATAGGTCTAATCTACCACAGAATTTACTTGAGGTAGTAAAACTTCAAATAGGTAAGATTAAAGCAACCAGTCTCAAAGATCTTACTACAGCAATTACTAATGAGATTGAAAAGTTAGCTGTTCTTTATAGCAAAGAACACGACAAGGCTATTTCAACGTCACATGAATATAACTATCATAAGATAAAAGAGATTTTTGTTTTGCCGTTTATCTCGAGCATTGAAAAACCTATTCAAAGTTTAGATATTGGTGACGAAGATGAACTGTACTTAATCGAAGAAGAATTAACTGAAATTCTAAGTAAACTTTCCGAGGATAGAGTATCAAATATAGTTAATCGGTTAATTGCGGGAGACAAAATTGATGTTAATAAAGAGCTAACATCATCAATCACTCTAGATGATGTAAAAGAATCTATATTCAAGTATTTTGAAAACTTACAGGTTGGAGATCTATTTAACGAGGTAAATGAATTAAGAAAAAATAAAGAAATTTTGGATAAGCAAGATTTCTACCTCTATTTTGGTGATATCTCATACGCTAAGGTTAAATATCCAATATTCTATCTTCCGTTATCCATTGATCAAACTGGTGACTCTTTAACGATATCTTTTGATCAGCAACTATACGTTAATAAGAAAGCACTGGAATATGTCGTACAGGAATACAATGAAGCTAAAAGAACTAAAGGTACTTTATCTAGCACAGCTGAACGTATAATCTATCTTTCAAATCACCTTGATAATCTACCTGAAGAACTTAATAAGATATCAACAGAATTAAGTCATTTCTTTCAGTTAGACCGATCTATTGATTTTTCTGATTCATCAACACAACTGGCTCGCAGTCTCATGGTGAGGCAGTCAAATGCTATTTACATAAGTTTATTTGATAAATCAGACGAATCTCTTGTAAATGATTACGAAGAGATTATCCAACAGCTAAGTTCAGAATCTGGTGAGTTGGCAGAGTTATTTAATACACTAATAAACGACTTCATTCATAATAACCCTATATCTTTTAATCCCGAGGTTGAGGCTGAGTGGGATAAGTTAGATGCTGCATCCAAATTAGTTTTCGAAAGTCCGATTGCATTAAATAGTGAACAGCAGCAAATTCTATCAGCCATACGTAAAGATGATTGTAAATACATCATAGTAGAAGGTCCTCCAGGCACTGGAAAGAGTCATACAATCACCGCAATTAGTTTCGACACTATTTTACGACATAAATCAGTATTGATCCTGTCCGATAAGAAAGAAGCGTTGGATGTTGTTGAAAACAAGATTACCGAAACAATGAATAAGGTAAGATATGGTAATAATGAGTTTCAGAACCCCATATTACGCCTTGGAAAGACAGGTAACACTTACAGTCAGATATTAGCACGTTCTACTTTAGAAAAGATAAAGACAAATCATAGAGCGGTTAATAAACATCTACCTGATTTAGAGCTATCGTTAAGTAAACTGCAAAATGCTTTAAAAGAAGATATTAGCGCCGAGGTGGTTATTTCGAACGATATAGATTTTAATCTTATACAAGATTATTACGATTTAGAAGCTAGATTCGATAAGAAGGGTTTTCCATTTGATGTAGATGAAGTTCTTTATGTAGATGATGCAATCAATGCTATCATAGAATTGAGAGACTTCTTTAGGTCATTGGTAAACTTTGAAAATGGTTATAAATTTAAAAATGCATTAAATTTATCAATAGAGCAAACAAGCAGTACTAAAATATTGAGAGAGAAATTCTCAGACGTTGTAAATTTAAATACTAACTTATCCCAAATTTTAGCTAATAATGCTTTGAGAATTGATCCTGCTAAAGAGCTCGGTGCTTTTTCAGAAAGCTCATTACTAATAGCGAAAGAATTTATATCTAAGTATGAGCGTTTAAGAATGCCGATTATAGGCTATTTATTCTCAGGTTCTAAATTAGATATATTAGTTAAAGAATTCAGAAAAGCATTTCCTTTTGTACCTAAATACTCAACGCATAAGCAATTTATCAGATTGTCTCTCGCTGTGGATTTTTTTGAGCATATCAACAGCTTAAAAGCTAAGGAATATTACTTGTATAATTGCGAGGGAGATTATCTAGCACGTGTAGCCGCATATTTAACTTCAGTTGATAGTATACGTGAACTTGCTGCTGAGGTAACTAGACTCGGAGATAAGATAAAAGATTTAGAAAAATTGCCTAATGTACTTCCAATTACCTTTGCTAAGCTAGAAATTAATCCAACCGATCCAAGAACCTGGATTAATAATGGCTTAGTTAGTATGGATGATCGTGAGTTTGATGCAGTAATTCAGTTTCTTCTTTTAAGGAATAATTTAGAAAAGTCTTTTGGTGACATACCGCTATTGAATTATACGAACAAAAAACGTGAAATTGAGAAGCTTGTAACGACAAAAGTAACTAATTTGCTGGATTCTAGAGTAATTGATTTCTATACAAATAATTCAAATGATGCAGCTACCTTGCGTGATATCATTAAATCTAAGAGGAAGTTTCCTAAAGATCAGTTTGCTAAACTAAAAGAAGCATTCCCGTGTATCTTATCAGGAATTAGAGATTATGCTGAATTTATTCCATTGGAACCGAGCATATTTGATTTGGTTATAATAGATGAAGCATCACAAGTAAGTATTGCGCAGGCATTCCCAGCGTTAATACGTGCTAAAAAGGTTCTGATTTTAGGGGATAAGAAGCAGTTTAGTAACGTTAAGTCTGCTCAGGCTCGCTCAGAGACTAACACGGAGTATAAAAACAGGATTAAGTCTTTGTTTAAGAGGGAATTTCCCAAAGAAGATTCAAAGTTAATCAAAGTAGATAAATTTGATATAAAAACATCTATCTTAGAATTTTTTGAATCTATAAGTAACTTTCAGATTCAGTTATTGAAACATTTTAGAGGTTACAGAGAGATAATTGGTTACTCTAATAAAAATTTTTATGCAGATAGTCTTCAGGTAATGAAGATTAGAGCTAAGAATATAAATGAAGTTATAAAGTTTACCTATGTATCATGCACTGAAGCTGCGTTAGTTCAAAATACTAATCGCGCAGAAATAGCGCAGATTGTAGAGGAATTGGCCAAGATTAAGAATAGCACCAGCAGACCATCACTTGGTGTCATTACACCTCATACCAATCAGCAAAGCTTATTGATGTCTGAGATTAGTAGGCTACCAGAAAAGGATTTCTATTTTAATGAGCTCAAGTTAAAGATAATGACGTTTGATACATGCCAAGGAGAAGAGAGGGATGTTATCTTTTACTCAATGGTAGCTTCTGAATTTTCGGATAAACTTTGGGGAGTGTTTATTAAGGATATATCGATTATAGATTCTGAAGAAGATGGTAAGGTTAAGGTGCAGAGATTAAATGTAGGATTTAGTCGTGCTAAGGAATGTGTGCATTTTATCTGTAGTAAACCTCTAGATAAATATACAGGATCGATTGGTGAAGCACTTAGATATTTCCAGTACACCTTAGAGGAATCAAAAAAGGAGAAAGCAGTAACAGAAGTTGATAGTAAATCTAAAATGGAGCCAGAGGTATTAAACTGGTTTTATCAGACTAAGTTTTGGAAAGATAATAAGCATAGAATTGAATTTCATCCTCAATTTGAAATAGGTAAATACTTGAAGCAACTCGATGCAACATATCAGCATCCTAATTACAAGGTAGACTTTCTAATCCTCTACACGGACGAATCCAATCGTACACATAAGATCATAATAGAATATGATGGATTTCGTGAGCACTTTAAGAATGCATCAGGTGTAAATGCTATTAATTACGACAAGTATTTATCTGAAGGTGATATCTATAGACAGAAGGTTCTGGAGAGTTACGGTTACAAGTTTCTACGGATTAATAAGTTTAACGCAGGTAAAGCACCTGTTGAAACTCTTGATATACGCATAGGAGTCTT